>Ga0213827_1000175_pt1 | contig 72342 bp, 51 predicted proteins | sample MC6MC0898MG_FD_180669 | JGI IMG/M metagenome (GOLD analysis project Ga0213827, IMG submission 180669) | Enriched soil aggregate microbial communities from Iowa State University, Ames, United States - MC6-MC0898-MG | ecosystem: Environmental > Terrestrial > Soil > Unclassified | place: USA: Iowa...
ATCATATGGGGAATCAGGGGACTTTACTCCTCCGATTCCTTGTATGTGTTAAAAAAAATAAAATGAAGAAAATTATCACAGCCTTGTTGCTGTTTGTAGGGATATTATCACTACGTGCACAAGATCATATCGCTTTTCAGAAAATCAGTTTTGAGGAAGCGAAGAAACAGGCCAAAGAAACTGGTAAATTGATATTTCTGGACGGCTACACCTCTTGGTGTGTTCCGTGTAAATGGATGGAAGGAAATGTCTTCAACCAAAGTCAGGTCGTACAGTATTTTAATACAAAGTTTATCAATGTAAAGTTTGATTGTGAAGCAGGAGAAGGGATAACAATCGCGAAAAACTACCAGATCAGGAGTTTTCCTACTTATCTGTTCATCAATGGAGATGGTGAGCTGATCTACCGGACACAATCGAAAATGGAAGCAAATGAATTTTTAGAGCAAGGGCAACGTGCAAATATGCGTGAATATCAGATCCCTGTATTGAAAGCCGCTTTCCAGGCCGGTGATCGTCAGCCAAATTTTTTGCTGCGCTATATATTGGTCATGAATAATGTTGACCAAGCTTTGGCGGAAGAGGGAAGAAAGGCATTGGCTGGCGTTGCGAATGATAACTTTTTAAAAAGCCCGGATGGCTGGGAGGTCATCAAAATGATGGCGAGATCAGATCAGGATAAATATGCACGTTTTTTTCAGGCGAATAAGGCCTATTTCAAATCCATCGCTAAACCAGAAGATTTTGAAGCTAAGGAAACTTACCTGATACGTTATGCGATGTACGGATTTATCCGTGATGGCAAAAAAGCTGATTTTGATGCTGGACTGGCCTATTTTTCCGGTTTGAAAGGAGCTGAGGCAAAAATAGATGTCGCATTATTTCGTGCGGAATGGGTCGGTAACCAAGGCACACCGGAAGAATTTGTCCGTGTGACGAATGAGCTTAGAAAAGGCGTGCTGAAAGATGAGGATCAGCGGTTGAGCTTTATTGCGCGCCGTTTTGCAAAAGATGCAGAGAAGGGAGCAAAGAACATCAAGCTGCAGCAATGTTATGTTTTGGCCAAACAGGCAGTGCAACTGAATCCGAATGATTACTCCAATCAAGGGACATTTGCGGATATCTGTATCCAGTTGAAGAAGAAAAAAGAAGCGGTCAAAGCTGCGGAAGCGGCAAGAGCATTGGCAGAACTTGAAACATCTAAAATAATCAAACTTGCCGACGCTTTGTTGGCGCGAGCAAAAAGTATCTAAAACATGAAAATTCTATCAACAATAACATTGGCGGCTTGCATGGTAATAGGTTCTCTGCAGGCCCAGGAAAATAGCTTTAGTATTCGTATTGTTTCTCAGAAGCCTACGGATAAGAGGGCAAAAGTGTTTGTACGCTATTTCAAGGAAAATCAATTGGTATTGGATTCTGTGATGTTGGGAAATCGGGAGTCAACTTATAAAGGCCTTTGTCCCGAGCCGACATTGGTTAATTTGTACTATTCGCCTGACGGAACTTCATTTTTTGGGAGAAAGGTGAATAGACGTATGGATCGCGTTAATCTGTATGTTGATCAAGGGACAACTGTGGTGACCTTGAAAGATGAAATTGCGGATGCCGTGATAAAGGGAGGCGCTACGCAGACAGCTTATGCGCACTATGCCGACTATATGAAAAATCTGGAGACTGAAACGGAAGGGTTGGCCGCTAAGCGATCGACGCTATATCAGCAAAAGGAGAGCGCGGATCAAACGGAACTGAATGCTGTTTTGCAGGCAATGAATGATCTTGACCGTCGTAAGGATAAGGCCAAAGAACAGTATATAAAATCCAATCCCACGTCTTATTTTAGCTTACTGGCGTTGAAGGACCTCGCTGGCTACGCGATCGATGTAAATTATGTAAACCCCTTATTCGAACTTTTGAGCGCTGACCTAAAGTCAAAAAAAGAAGGGCTGGCTTTAGCAAAAGGAATTGAGATTGCAAAAAGGCTTGCAATTGGAAATGTAGCACCTGATTTTATACAGCCAGATGTCAACGGAAAGATAGTGAAACTAACTGATTTTAGAGGACAATATGTTCTTTTGGATTTTTGGGCTTCTTGGTGTGGACCCTGTCGCGCAGATAATCCCAATTTAGTCAAAGCTTATGCCGCATTTAAAGATAAGAAATTTACGATTCTTGGACTATCTCTGGATCGTCCGGGAAAAAAAGATGATTGGTTGAAAGCGATCGAAAAGGACGGACTGCCCTGGCACCATGTAAGTGATCTGACAGGCTGGAAAAATGAAGTAGCTGCATTGTATGGGATACAAGCGATTCCGCAGAATTTCTTAATTGATCCCCAAGGTAAAATCATTGCAAAAAACCTCCACGGTGATGCCCTAAGCAATCTGTTAAAGACGCTTCTATAAAAGATGTGCTATCTCAATGAGATAAAGAAGCTGTTCAATAAGCAAATTGCCCCTGAGAATAGAAAATCTGAAAGGAGACTGTAAGGGGGCGAATAAAATTAAAGAAAAATAGGGGTGTCCGATCTTTGAAGTGACTCCAAAAAGTTGGACATCCCTATTAATTACGAACTTGTGATTTTTAGGTTTTAGTTTCTCCATTTTCTTTTTTAAAATCCGTATCTTCGTGCAATGGATAATTTTATTGTTTCTGCACGTAAATACCGCCCGATTACCTTTGATTCGGTTGTAGGTCAGCAACACATTACAGGCACCTTAAAAAATGCAATTCACAACAATCAGTTGGCGCAGGCATTTTTATTCTGTGGGCCACGGGGTGTTGGTAAAACTACTTGCGCCCGTATTTTGGCCAAAACAATAAATTGCGAACAGATCTTACCCGGAACTGAGCCTTGTGGCGAATGTGACAGCTGTAAATCCTTTCAAAACGGTAATTCATTCAGTATTCATGAACTCGATGCCGCATCTAATAACTCTGTAGATGATATCCGTAATCTCATTGATCAGGTCCGTATACCACCTCAGGCAGGAAAGTACAAGATCTATATCATCGATGAGGTGCACATGCTCTCACAGGCCGCTTTCAATGCATTCTTGAAGACTTTGGAAGAACCACCTTCTTATGCGATTTTTATCCTAGCAACAACGGAGAAACATAAGATTTTGCCGACAATCCTTTCACGTTGTCAGATCTTTGATTTCAACCGTATAAAGGTGGAGGACATGGCAGGTCATCTGGCGAGAATCGCTGATCGTGAAGTGATCGCTTATGACCAAGATGGTTTACATATCATTGCGCAAAAGGCAGATGGTGGTCTTCGGGACGCCTTGTCTATGTTTGATCAGATTGTCAGTTTCTCAAATAAAAATGTAACCTATCAGGCTGTTATTGACAACCTGAATATTCTAGATTATGATTATTATTTTAAGCTAACGGATTCGATCTTGGCTGAAGATGCTGCGCAAACGCTTTTGACATTTAATGAGATTTTGAACCATGGCTTCGACGGAAGTCATTTCATTGCTGGTTTGTCCGCTCATTTCCGTAACCTGCTGGTGGCCCGAGAGCCCGCGACGTTAAAACTATTGGAAGTTAGCGATAGCATACGACAAAAATATTTACAGCAAGCGCAAAAAGCTTCTTCGGGGCTTCTATTGTCGGCATTGAATATTTCAAATCAGTGTGAAATAAATTACAAGACCAGCAAAAACCAACGCTTACAGGTAGAGCTTGCTTTGTTAAAAATGTGTCACATCGCAAGTGCCATTAAGTTAAGTCAGCTTGGTTCCGTACAGATTCCTTCAGCTGCTGAAGGAGTAAAAAAAAAACTTCCTGAGCCAGTAGTTTCGCAGGCAAAGGAAAGTCCTTCTGCGGCAGCATCTTCTGGAAATACAGGACAAAATGCGACATCAGCACCAGCTGTATTGACTCACGCGCCTATATCCAATCAGCAAACAATAGTTTCCAACCCCCAGAATTCGACTGCCAAACCTGAGGTAAAAAATGATGTCGCGTCAAACGTGCCGCCAAAAGTTAAAAAGGGGGGATGGGGATCCTCTGCTTCAGCGATTATTCCATCATTACCGGATTTGAACACCATTTATGACAACAACTCGGTTGCCAAAGAAGGTGATGAGCCTGAATTAATAAGAGGTACCGAACAGCGTGAGGTAAGCTTTAATCAATTTATAACCATCTGGAACGCTTATGCTGAGCAGTTGAAGACAGAAAATAAAATCAATCTCTATACGATGATGACGACGACGCAACCTCGCTTGAAGGGTACATTGATCGAGATTGATGTCGAGAATGGTGTGCAGATGGATGTATTGCAGAGTGCGAAAGTGGATGTGTTGAATTATCTTCGGGTAAAGCTGCAAAATTTTGCGCTAGATCTGCAAGGTGTTATGATGGAATTCACGGTTTCCCGCAAACCGTACACTTCGCAGGAAAAGTATCAGGCAATGGTAACTAAAAATCCGCTTTTAGATACTTTGCGTAAGGAGTTTAACTTAGGTTTAAGCTAAATCTCCATTCTAATTCCTGTCAAATTTTTGTACCTTTGCAATCTCTTCTATTTGGAAGGTAATATTTAGTTTTATGATGCAAGGAAATTTTCAGAGACGTGATCGCGATCACGGCGAAAGACGTGAAGTAAATCAGATGGTATTCGGTATCCGTGCCGTCATCGAAGCGATCGATAGTGGTAAAGAAATTGAATCGTTATTTGTACAACGCGGATTAAGCGGTAGTCTGATTCTGGAATTGAAATCCTTATTGAAAGAACATGATATTGCTTTTCAGCAGGTACCTATTGAGAAACTGAACCGTATTACACGGAAAAATCATCAGGGTGTTATCGCGGTTATATCGCCAATTACTTATCAAAATATTGAAGATCTCTTACCTCAGATCTATGAGAAGGGTGAAACTCCTTTACTTTTGATGTTAGACGGGGTGACTGACGTCCGTAATATGGGGGCTATTGCACGTACCGCAGAATGTTCAGGTGTGCATGCGATCATCGTGCCTAAAAAAGGATCTGCTGAAATAAATCCGGATGCAATTAAGACATCAGCTGGAGCACTGTATAAAATTCCGGTCTGCCGTCATGACAGCCTATCAAAAGTGGGTAAATTTCTGATAGATTCAGGTGTGCAACTGGTTGTTAGTACGGAAAAAACAACATCAAGCATCTATGACGTGGATTATACTGTACCTACTTGTGTCATCATGGGTGCTGAAGATGTCGGCGTGTCAAATGATTTAATTCGTATTGCAGATAATCTTGCCAAGATACCAATGTATGGCGAAATAGGCTCCCTTAACGTGTCTGTATCGGCTGCGGTAGTGATCTATGAGGCAATTCGTCAACGTCTGCCGAAGAAGTCGTAAGCGTAAAAAAATCTACGATATAACATAGCTTTTGTCTCTGACAAAGGCTATTTTTTTGAATATCCATCTTGTTGAGTTTTAATTTGATTCTTAAACAAGGGGGGCAATTTTATACTGATCTTGCTGATTATTATTTCAATACATAGACAAAAGTATCTGGTCCAGTTACTGACATCTTAGATGCTTTGTTGTTTGCCACTAAGAAATAGGCCTGCTTTTCTATCTCGTTAAGTATTGTAGATTGATTCAACCTCTTTTTCATATTTCTGAAGAATGATTTTCCGCTTCATCTTTAAGGTTGGGGTTAGCTCTCCCGTCTCTATTGTCATTTCGTTCGGAATAATCGCAAATTTCTTGATCTGTTCCCAGTTACCAAAATTTTGATTGATGCGATTGAGTTCGGATTCAATCTGTTGTTTGATTTCAGCACTGTTCAGGAATTCTATTTTCGGAAGATTTGCCAACGAAGGGAAGGAGTTCTTGCTCCATTCCAACAGATTGACATAGCTTGGAACAATAAGAGCCGCAGGGAATTTTTGCGACTCACCAATTACCATCACCTGCTCAATAAAAGAAGATTCTACGATCTTGGACTCAAGCTGTTGGGGGACAATATATTTCCCACCAGAAGTCTTGAACATCTCTTTCTTGCGGTCTATTATTTTAAGAAACTTGCCGTCAACCCATTGACCAATATCTCCAGTATATAACCAACCATCTTTGAGCACCTCCGCAGTGGCTTCGTCATTTTTATAATAACCAATCATATTGTTTTCACCTTTGGTGAGAATCTCTCCATCATCGGCAAGTTTGATTTCAATATTGATCAATGGTAGACCTACTGTGCCGATTTTCATCCCTCTTTTAAAGCAGTTTACGGCAATACAAGGGCCTGCTTCGGTCAGACCGTAACCTTCATAAATAGGTATTCCGGCAGCCATATACAATCGGATTAATCTTTCTTGTAAAGCTGCACTGCCCGATGCAATCCCTTTGATGTCGCTACCCATGGCCTCCCGCCATTTTGAAAAGACGAGTTTTCGTGCGATACTTAATTTAACATCATACCACCAAGAGCGGTTTTCCAATGTGTATTGTTCACCAACACGAAGAGACCAAAAGAATATCTTGCGTTTGAATCCGGTCAGCTTTTCACCGGTTGCAATAATTTTTTCATATACTTTTTCAAGTACACGGGGCACGGCTGAAAAGATATGTGGTCGGACTGATTTGAAATCTTCTCCAATGGTATCCATCGACTGGGCAAAAAAGATTGTTAAGCCTTTATACATATAGACATATTGGAATACACGTTCGTAGGCATGGCAAACGGGTAGAAAGGAAAGTGCACGGTCTCCGCGTTCGACAGGGAAGGAGTATTCACTGCTCATGGTATCGGCCAATAGATTTCGGTGGGCTAGCATAACTCCCTTTGGATTTCCGGTTGTCCCCGATGTATAAATGATTGAAGCCAGGCTATCGGTATTGACGGCATTTCGAAGTCCCTGAACCTGCTCATCAGTGACAGAAGCACCAGCAGCTACGAAACGCTGCCAATGTGGTATATGCTCTTCTTTATCTAAGGTGAAAATATGCTCTAAGAGCGGACATGAGTCTTTGATCGAAGTGATCTTAGTGTATAATTTTATGGAACTTACGATACAATTTCTGATCTCAGCATGGTTGAATATATACCTGTAGTCTGATTCAGAAATATTCGGATAAATCGCGACAACAACAGCGCCGATCTGCTGGATTGCAAAATCAAGAATATTCCATTCGATACGGTTTTCACTGATTAAAGCAACTTTTTCTCCTGCTTGAACACCTAGTGTAATCAGACCTTTGGATACCTGATTGACTTGTTCGATAAATTCTGTATTACTTATCGCTACCCAATTTGTTCCGTTTTTGTAGGAAAACATAGGAAAGCCGGGCGCAGTTTCTTGTTGCAGGTAGGCTAAATCAAATAATCGTGTTGCTGTTAGCATGATGGAAATCCCGTTCGTATAATTGAGCTAATTTACGGATTTTTGAGGAGATTAAAGCAGATGGGAAATGGAATATCGCTTATTAAGCGGAAGAGGAGAGGGATAACTGGTTGTGAATCCGTCGGGAAATTATAAATGAAAAAGACTCTGATCTGCAAAGCCGGGGCTTTCCAAATCAGAGTCTTTATACGCTTATCTAAATACTAAATCTAGTATTTGCTTTTAGATTCTTTACGTTTACCTGAGAAATCACGGAAACCTCCGCTATTGCTACCACGGTCGCGTTTTTCGCTGCTGAATCCGCCTTCACGTCTTCCGCCACGGTCACCGCCACCATATCCGCCTTCACGTCTTCCGCCGCGATCACCACCACGGTATCCGCCTTCGCGTCTTCCGCCACGGTCACCACCACGGCTTCTTCCACGATCACCACCACGGCCTTCGCTTTTTGCTTCTCCAGATACTTCGATACGTACTTGACGACCGTTGTAATCCACACCTTGGAAACCTTGGAATACTTTCTCTACTTCAGCATCTTGAACTTCAAAGAATGTAAAGACACCTTTTAAGTCAATTTTGCCGATAGATTTTCCTGAGATGTTTGCATTGTTACAGATAAAGCCTAACATGTCTCCACGAGAGAACTCATCTACTGAACCTAAGTTCATGAACAAACGCGTATAACCTTTTGAACCTTCGCGAGAACGACCATCACGTCTATCGCCACGATCTTCACGAGAACCTTCGCGGGCTTCGATATTTAAATCAGGAGCGTTTTTATAATAGTCCAAGAAACGGTTGAATTCAAGAGAAGCAAATCTTTTGATGATATCTTCTTTTGAAAGAGATTCCAAGTTTTCCATAATTGCAGGCAAGAATGGACTGATCTGCTCATCATTTACTTCTACGTTTTCAATCTTCTTAACGATAGAGAACAATTGTTTTTCGCAAACTTCAGCACCTTGAGGAACTTGTTTTTTCTCAAAAGCTTTACCGATGATCTTTTCAAGATGACGGATTTTGCTGAGCTCCTTTACATTTACCAAAGAAAGAGAGATACCAGTTTTACCTGCACGGGCTGTACGGCCAGAACGGTGTGTATAGTTTTCTGTTTCATCAGGTAAAGAGAAGTTGATCACGTGAGTTACATCACTTACATCAATACCACGAGCTGCTACGTCTGTTGCGATCAATAATTGTAAACTACGGTCACGGTAACGTTTCATTACTTTGTCGCGTTGTTGTTGGGACAAGTCACCGTGCAGCGAGTCTGCATTGTAACCATCTTTGATCAACGCTTCGGCGATATCCTGTGTTTCGATTTTTGTACGACAAAATACGATACCAAAGATATCAGGGTTTGAATCCACAATACGTTTGAACGCAGCATATTTATCTTTTGCTTTGATCAAATAATAATGGTGTTCAATGTTGGCGTTACCGGTATTTTTTGTACCTACAGTAAGCTCAACAGGATCGGTCATATAATTCTTTGCGATACGACGTACCTCGGAAGGCATTGTCGCCGAAAATAACCAAGTTTTTTTCTCGTCAGGAGTTTCTGACAAAATGTTGTTGATGTCTTCTTTGAAGCCCATATTGAGCATCTCATCCGCTTCATCTAATACAACATACTTAACATTTGAAAAATCAATTGCATTTCTGCCAATGATATCCAACATACGACCTGGGGTCGCTACTACAATTTGCACTCCACGTCTGATTTGACGTAGCTGGTCTGAGATATTTGCACCTCCATATACAGCAACAACATGTACGTTGTCAACGTATTTAGCAAATTTTTCTAAATCTTTTGAGATTTGTAAACATAATTCCCGGGTAGGGCAAAGGATTAATGCCTGTGGGTGTTTTTGAGAAAAGTCTAATTGCTCTAATAATGGAAGACCAAATGCCGCGGTCTTTCCTGTGCCAGTTTGGGCTAATCCGACAAAATCGTCGCTACCAGTCAATAAAACAGGAATGGCTTTTTCCTGAATTTCAGAAGGTTTTTCGAAACCTAATTCTGAGATGGCATTAACAACTTCCTCACGGATTCCCAGTTCTAAAAATGGGTTCATGAAATATTTTATACAATAGGCACTATTGCCTAAGGCGTTGCAAAGGTAAGAATAATATTTGAATAATCAAAGAATTTAAATAATTGATTTTTAGCCGAATCGGAATATGTGTCATCGGGGAGATAATAAATTTATTAGTATTATACTTCAAAGGGGGAACTATGCTTTCATCAAATGCGGGTGCCAAAAAGAAATTTTATGAAGTATACATCTATTCGTTGTTGAAATTTTAAAAATAAACTCGTTTTATTATTTTTTTGATCATAGCAGAGCGCCTTCTTCTTGTCAAATTTGTAATATAGCGGATTTTTCTCGCATCAGTGGGGAGGGGTTGAGTTGTGTTAAGCGCCTTTTTGATACCTTGTAGGGTACAAATAGACCCTATCTTCCTGTTGTCAAGCGCTGTGTGGCTAGCTTGTTTTCAGGGTAATGTCGTATTAAAAGGTTGACTTGATATGTACTCAATATGTACTTAATATGCTCTCACTATTGTCGGAATCCGAATATGGAACAACGTTGCTGCTACGTTTGTGTAAATCGTATAAAGGATAACTTTGACTCCCCTTCGCGGCAGTCGTGTTGACGATTATTTTGGCTAAGCATCGGGCTGATGCGATTAAGTAAGCTTATGTAATTCCACAAAAAAAGGCATCACTCTTAAGTAATGCCTTTTGGTTTGTATAGATCGAATATTATCGATTAATAAAGTGTGAACTCTACACGACGGTTTTGTTGACGACCAGCAGCATTCTTATTGGATGCAATTGGTTGGTCAGGACCGTAACCTGTCGCTTCGATACGTGAAGCGTTAGCGCCTTGAGATACTAAATAAGCTTTCACTGACTCAGCACGTTCTTTTGATAAACGCATGTTCAATTCACGTGAACCTGTGTTATCTGTGTGACCAGCTAATTTCAAGCTAAAGTTCTTCTCGATCAACAATGCCGCAACTTTATTTAATGTTGCATATGAAGTAGGACGGATAGTTGCTTTGCTCAAATCGAATTCTAGGTTTTTGATCGCATCAGCAACAACTTTTTTGTCTGCTTCTGTAACAACAACTTTTTCTACGATTTTAGTTTCGTTTTTAACAAGAATAGGACAACCTGATCCATCTACCTGTACACCAGAAGGTGTGCCTGGACATTTGTCGTATTTGTTCGCTACACCATCACCATCATCATCTTTCAAATCACTGTTCAAACCATCCAATTGACTTTGTAAAGCTTGATTTTTTGCATTAAGAGCATCATTTTGAGCTTTTAAATCATCGTATTTTACAGTGTAGTCATTGACTAATGTCGCTACCGGATTTGAGTTGTTCAATGCTGGTTTGCTACCGCTTCCTAAAGCAAATTCTAGACCACCATGGATATAAGTGAATAGGTCATTCTTGTATTGGCCACCCTGAATACCGTCAAAGTTTTGGTTAACCCAGTTCAACTGGTAGCCCAATTCGAAGTTTATGCCCTTAGCTACTGCAAATTTGAGACCCATATCTAACGGTACATAGATTTTAGAGATACCATCTGCTTCTACTGAAGTAGAACCTGTAGTTAAGGTTGTTTTACTGTTCATCACACCCACACCGATTGATGCATAAGGTTTGATGAAACTATTGAAAAATCTCCAGTTGGTATTCGCAGCTAGGAATTCTCCAGATAAAGCAGCCGACCAAGGTGTTTTTGCTTCGAATGATTGTGAACCATCTTTGAAAGCACCACCTGTTTTACCACCGAAATAAGTTGCCTTAATTCCAAAAGAAGGAGAAATTTGCTTTTTGATGTAAGCACTGTAACCTAGGTTCCACGCTAAATCATCATATCCTTCACGATTGAAACCTGCGATGTTAGTTTGGTTTGTTACACCTGCACCGATACCGATAGACCAAGTTCTGTATTGCGTAGCAGAACCAAAAGGAGTAGTTCCTTCTATCGATGCTACCTTTGCAGTTTGAGCAAAAGCGGAATTGGCGAATAAGCCTGCAGTTGCGAAAGCAAATGCTAATTGTAAATTTAGTTTCATAGAATTTGTTTGTATAAACCGAGGCAAAAGTAATAGGTTAAAAATTAAATTCCTAATCGGTTTGTAGTTTAAATATGACAAAAGGGTAAATAAAATGGTATTTTACTGAAAAATACCATTTTATTATATGTAATTTATTAGCTATTAATAAAGTGTAAACTCTACGCGACGGTTTTGTTGACGACCAGCAGCATTTTTATTGGATGCAATTGGTTGGTCAGGACCGTAACCTGTAGCTTCGATACGTGAAGAGTTGGCACCTTGAGATACCAAGTAAGCTTTCACTGACTCAGCACGCTCTTTTGATAAACGCATGTTCAATTCGCGTGAACCTGTATTATCGGTATGACCAGCTAATTTCAAGCTAAAGTTTTTCTCGATCAACAATGCTGCAACTTTGTTTAATGTTGCATATGAAGTAGGGCGGATGGTTGCTTTACCTAGATCGAATTCTAAGTTTTTAATCGCATCAGCAACAACTTTTCTGTCTGCTTCCGTAACAACAACTTTCTCTACAACTCTAGTTTCGTTTTTAACAACAATTGGACAACCTGATCCATCTACCTGTACACCGGAAGGTGTGCCTGGGCATTTGTCGTATTTGTTTGCAACACCGTCCCCGTCATCATCTTTCAGGTCATTGCTAATTCCATCCAATTGACCTTGTAAAGCTTGATTTTTTGCATTAAGAGCATCATTTTGAGCTTTTAAATCATCATATTTTACGGTGTAATCATTTACAAGCGTAGCTACCGGATTTGAATTGCTCAATGCAGGTTTGCTACCACTACCCAAAGCGAACTCTAGACCTGCGTGAGCATAGGTGAATAAGTCATTCTTATATTGTTGAGTTGGTCCAACTTTATTGTCAAATCGTTGATTTGCCCAGTTCAATTGGTAGCCCAATTCAAAGTTAATGCCTTTGGCAACAGCAAATTTCAAACCGAAGTCCGCTGGGACATAGATCTTGGAATATGAATCACCATATTCGCCTTTGTTTCCTCCAGCAATTGCTGCTGTCTCCGCATTCATTACACCCACACCAATTGAGGCGTAAGGTTTAATGAAACTATTGAAAAATCTCCAGTTTGTATTGGCTGCGATAAACTCTCCAGATAATGCAACTGACCAAGGTGTTTTTGTTTCAAACCCTGTTTGTTTATCACTGGCTTCGTATCCTGAGGTCTTTCCACCAAAGTAAGTTGCCTTGATTCCGAATGAAGGTGAAATTTGTTTTTTGATATAGGCACTGTAACCTAAGTTCCAGTCCAATTTATCATAACCTCCATTATTGAATTTAGCAATGTTCTGCAAGCTTGTAACACCGGCGCCTACACCGATAGACCAAGTCCTATACTGTGTTGCCGGACCAAATGGGGTAGTGCCTTCAATTGATGACTGTTTTGCGCTTTGGGCAAAGGACGCGGTTGAGATGATACCTGCCGCTACTAGTAATCCTGATTTTTTAAGGCTAATTTTCATAATGTGTTTTTGTAAAATTTTCTACTATAAAATTCTTGTTAAATTAACTCATTGACTACTCTTACAATAAATTTGCCAAAAATTATTTGGTCAGCTTACTCGGCCGAAAAAATTTGGCACCTCAATTTCAAAAGCCATGTGCTTAACAATATTCTCAGTAAAAATGTTTTGAAAAAAAGTTTTCCTACTTTTTGTAATCAAAATCACATCAATATCTTCATCTCTAATAATCGTATGTATACCATTGGCAATGTTCTCCCGTGAGCCTGCAAAATAGCTCGGTGCTTTGACGATGTAGGAGATGTCTTCAATACCAGTCTCTGCTATAATCTGTTCAATCCATTTTTCAAGTTTTGATCCTAAGATATTGATTTCTAGTTCGTTTTTGTTGATATGGATAAGTTGTAAATGAAAATCCTTTCCATATAATGGGATCGCTTGTTTGAGGACTTCCAATTCACCTGGTTTAAAATTTGTCAGCAGCGCGATGTTGTCTTTTTTTAATTTTACGGCATTTTTTGGAATCGCTAATACAGGGATTTTTGACTCTTTAATGACGTCATAAGTATTGCTTCCGATCAGTACAGATTCAAGTCCTGTGACCCCCTTTGTACCCATAATCACTGTTTGGTAGTTCTCTTTTATCTCCTGTTTTTCCAATGATTCGGCTAAAATTCCATTCGAAAATAAGGTTGAAATTTTTAACGAAGGATATTTTTGTAGAAGTTCAGCGACAAGTTTCTCCATCTTACGACGAGTGTCCTCTTCGGTAGGGTCTACTAAATGCTTCGCATTTGCGAATTTGTTGATATGTGAAGTGAAGGAGTGGAAAAGTGTGATTTCATCATGTGTTTCCTGAGCAATCTGGGCTGCATAGTTTGCTGCGACTTCCGCATTTTCGGAAAAATCTACAGGTATTAATAATTTAGACATAGCGATATACTTAATTATGCTTTGGTAAAAAATATTGGAACTAAAGGGTGGCTAAATAATGCTTTTGCCACTGATCTGGTGAAAGTACGTTCAAAAAAGGATTTTCTTGAACGTGTTACGAGTAATATCTTGATTTTTTCAGTATGGATCATTTCATTGATAACTTCAGGGACAGTGTCTAGATCCTCAATGTCGCCTTGTATTGAGTCGACTTCAATGGCTATGTTGGTCACGCCAATATATTTTTTGATTTTATACTTCCATACTTCCAATTTATCTTCTATCCGGTTTTCCGAAGAATGATCATAATGAACATGCATCAACTTTAATTCAAAATCCTTACCCATTATATTGACGAAATCTTGGACCGTCTGTACTTCTTCTTCTTTGAAATTGGACAATAAACCAACCTTATCAACCTGTTCGAATGATGCTTCTGTCGGAATAGCCAGAACAGGTATTTTTGCTTTTTTGCTAATGACGTAAGTGGTGCTGCCAATAAGTTGGCTATCATCATTGGTAATACCTTTTGTGCCCATGATGACAAAGTCAAAACGATCAGGTGTGCCCATTTCAGGGAGAGTTTCCGTGATCATGCCACGTTCGCACTGGGTAGTCACTTCAAGGGTAGCATGTGTCGATTTTATCTGATCTGAAAGATTCTTAATAAGGATATCAGCTTTAAATATGGGGCTTCGCTTTCCAATGGAATCAGTTTCTTCCTCAAATACAGCAGAAGCAGAGGTATAATTGTGATAAAGGTGGATACTGTAGCCTTTTTGAATGGCTAGGTCCACAGCATAATTTACCGCATTGTTAGAATGAGCCGAAAAATCTACCGGTAGTAGAATGTTTTTTTTCATCTGTTTAAATTATTTATAAGTGTTGTTCTCATCGGTATAAATGAGCTCGTTTCACTCGGTTTGTTTGTTTAGTTGTGATGAAGCCATCAGATTTAATTTTTCTTAATTTTTTAGAGCCCTCTATCCCTATCAAATGTAATAAAACAAATGCAATTGTGAATGGCTATCAGTCAAAATGTTTTTATTGTTTAACGTATTAAATATGATCCTGATCGTACAAAGGTGGCTAACATTTAATGCTTTTAAAATGTTGCATTTAATGCATATTTGTGATTGCGGTCATCCTGAAAATAGGACAATCCTGTCTATCTGAATCTTATGTCCTGATTTTTTTGTTTGAAAAGTCAGTTGACTATGAAAACTGAGCGTTATTAAAATCATTGTGTCATGGTTATTATCTCGTATTCTACATTGCATAACAGACCAATTTTGAGTAAGTTTGCACATATTTTTAGATAATTAAATGACAAGTAGAGAAATTCGTCAAGCCTTTTTAGACTTTTTTAAAAGTAAGGGGCATCAGATAGTACCTTCAGCACCAGTAGTTGTAAAAAATGATCCTACATTGATGTTTACCAATGCAGGGATGAACCAGTTCAAGGATTTATTCTTGGGGGAAGCGTCGATTAAATTTCCACGTGTAGCTGATACGCAGCGGTGCCTGCGTGTTTCGGGTAAGCATAACGATTTAGAGGAAGTTGGTATTGATACTTACCACCACACCTTATTTGAAATGTTGGGAAACTGGAGCTTTGGGGATTACTTTAAAAAGGAAGCTATTGCTTGGGCTTGGGAACTATTGACCGAAGTTTATAAACTTGACAAAGATCGTTTATACGTAACTATTTTTGAGGGCGACGCGAGTGAAGGTTTGGACCGGGATATGGAAGCGTTTGATTTTTGGAAACAATGGATAGCTGAAGATCGTATCTTGCTTGGCAATAAAAAGGATAATTTCTGGGAAATGGGAGAGACTGGTCCTTGTGGACCTTGTTCTGAAATCCATTTTGATATGCGTAGTGCAGAAGAACGTGCGCAGGTAGCAGGACAAAGCTTAGTTAATGCTGATCATCCACAGGTGATTGAAATTTGGAACTTGGTCTTCATGCAATTCAATCGCTTGAAGGACGGATCTCTCCAATCTTTACCAGCTAAACATGTCGATACAGGTATGGGCTTTGAGCGTCTTGTCAGATGTATTCAGGGTAAAACCTCAAATTATGATACAGATGTCTTTACGCCAACTATTGATTTTATTGCAGAGAAATCGGGGATAAAATATGGTTTAGATGAGAAAACTGACATTGCGATGCGTGTAGTATCTGATCATATCCGTGCGGTAAGTTTTGCGATAGCAGATGGACAATTACCCTCTAATAATAAAGCTGGATACGTAATCCGCCGCATTTTACGTCGTGCGGTGCGTTATGCTTATACATTTTTAGGATTCAAAACACCATTTATTCATGAGCTTGTTCCAGTTTTGGCGGCACAATTCAGTGGCGTATTCGATGAATTGATCCAACAACAGGATTTTGTTCAGAAAGTAATCTTAGAGGAAGAAGTTTCGTTTTTAAGAACTTTGTCCACTGGGGTACAGCGTTTTGAAAATTACGTGGAAGATCATAGCGTTATTAATGGTGATTTTGCATTTGAACTATACGATACATACGGCTTTCCAATCGATTTAACAGAATTGTTAGCGCGAGAGAAAGGATTGTCTGTTGACATGGAGGGCTTCAAACAGGCGCTTCAGGTTCAAAAAGATCGCTCTCGTGCGGCAACAGCAATTGACACCGGAGACTGGATTCTTGTCAATGATGATGAGGGTTTTGAATTTGTTGGTTATGATACCTTGACCGCAAAAACAGAAATCGTAAAATACCGTAAAGTTGTTGCAAAAAATAAAGAGCAGTATCAATTGGTTCTTTCCGTCAGTCCGTTTTATGCCGAAGGGGGCGGGCAGGTTGGAGATTCTGGTGAACTTGTCTCAGAAGAAACAGGTGAAAAGATATACATTACGGATACGAAAAAGGAAAATGGAATTTTCGTTCATTTTACCAATAAATTGCCTTTGGATCTGAGCAGTACCTTTATTGCGCAGGTTGACGCTACCAAACGACTGGATACCGAAAACAATCACTCTGCAACTCACTTATTGCATGCTGCACTAAAACAGGTATTAGGTACGCACGTAAATCAAAAAGGTTCATTGGTCAATGCTGATATACTACGTTTTGATATTTCTCATTTTGCAAAGATGAGTGACGATGAGATCAAACAGGTAGAGGATATCGTGAATGCCAAAATTCGTGAAAATATCCCGTTGAAAGAAGAACGGAATATACCTTATCAGCAGGCTTTGGATTCAGGTGTAACCGCCCTGTTTGGTGAGAAATATGGTGACTTTGTACGTGTGATTACTTTTGAAGATCAATTCTCCAAAGAGCTATGCGGTGGTACACATGTGAAAGCTACGGGCCAGATCGGATTCTTTAAGATTGTTTCTGAGTCAGCTGTTGCGGCAGGAGTGCGTCGTATTGAGGCGATTACAGGAACTCGCTCAGCGGCGGTAATTCGTGAGCATTTTGAATTGGTACAGCATCTAAAAGAACTGATGAATAGTCCAAAGGACTTTGTGTCTGCTTTGGGTAAGATCATTGACGAAAATGGAGCGCTGAAAAAAGAAATTGAAAAAAGCATTACTGAAAAATCTTTAGCATTGAAATCGGAGCTGGAAGCAAAGATCGAACAGGTCGGCGATATCAACTTCTTGTCGACGTTGGTGGATCTGCCGAATGCAGAAGCGGTTAAAACCTTAGCTTATGCAGTAAAGGGAGCTGTCAATAATTTATTTTTGGTTATTGGAGCGGAATTCGATGGAAAGCCAAGTTTGACAGTCGTAATTTCGGATGATTTAGCAAAAGAAAAAGGTTTAAATGCGAGTAACATTGTTCGTGATCTGGCAAAGGATATCCAAGGTGGTGGCGGGGGACAACCTTTCTTTGCGACAGCGGGAGGTAAAAATTCTGCAGGATTAAAAACAGCCATTGAACGGGCGAAGGAATTTTTGAGTTAAATTATATGAAACTTCCTATTTATTCAAACCGAGTGTAACGAGTTCACTAATTCTGCTGAAGAGCAAATTATGCCTGAATAATCACAGGGGGAGTAATAAATAGGATAGTTTCTTCAATTTAAAAGGAAACCGAGTGCAATGACATTTATTTACAGATGGACCTATGGCGCTCACAAAACAATATACGGATGAAAAAGGCAATTTTTTTAGTAGTTGGTGTGGTTGGATTGATGTTGGGTTGCCAGAATAAAGAGCAGTTTACCATCAAAGGAAATATAGAAAATCCTGGTAATATAAAAGTTGTCTCCTTGTATGAGGGTGATACCAAGCTAGATTCTATGTTTTTTGGTGACAATAACAAATTTCAGTTTGTGCGTCAGGCTAGTCAATCGAGATTGTTGTCGCTGCGTGTCGGTAAAAATCGCTATGACCTGATTGCTTCCCCAGGTGAGACAATTTCATTTAAAGCAGATTTGCATAAGGATGTTAATGATTATCTCGTTGAAGGGTCTGAATTGTCGAAAACGATCCAGCCGTTTGCTAAGGAACGGAACCATCGCGATTACATGCAAGATTCTCTACAGGGTGTCTTTTCCAAATTAACAGCAAATTCAACTGCTGACGAAATAGAAAAACTTCGTGCAGAATATAAAGCCAAATTTGCAAATGAACTTCGTGACTATACCAGCAAGGCTGTCGATTTTTCCACTAAGCATAATGATCTGGCTGGATTTTATGCCATCTCCACGTTGGATCCTGAGGTAGCGGAGGCAGAAATTATTGCTTATGCAGATAGAATTAAAAATGAATTTACGGAAAATAGATATGTGACTCAGTTTAAGGAGGAAACCCAAAAGCTGAAGAAAATGGCTATTGGTCAGCCTGCTCCGGAGTTGACGTCATTTACGCCTTCCAATAAAGAGGTGAAGTTGTCTAGTTTTAAAGGAAAATACACTTTGGTTGACTTTTGGGCTTCTTGGTGTATGCCATGTCGCCAGGAAAATCCAAATCTTGTCAAGTTATATAATGTTTATCACACCAAAGGTTTCGATATCCTGTCTGTTTCATTTGATGATAACCCTGGTTCATGGATGCGTGCTATTGCAGATGACAAACTGACTTGGACACATGTGTCTGATTTAAAGGCTTGGAGCTCACCGGTCGTAATAGATTACCGTGTCAAAGCATTGCCTACCTCTTATATCCTCGATCCAAATGGTATTATCATAGCAAAGAATCTGCGTGGTGAAGAGCTTGCTGGTTTTTTGAAGAAAACAATTAAGTAATCAATGTGTTATTGTTAATTGAAATATTACTTAATAATTTGGTAACATTAGATTAATCGATTGTTATCATTTTGTTCATATTTTAGCAGAAAAATAAGACAAATGAGTTCTTCGAAACAAAAGATTTTAATTGTTGATGACGAAAAAGATATCTTGGATTTAATTGCATTCAACTTAAATCGTGAAGGTTATCAGGTCTCTACAGCGCAAAATGGGGAAGAGGCAATACAAGTTGCCAAGCAAGTAAACCCCGATCTGATCATCTTGGATGTGATGATGCCTAGGATGGACGGTATTGAAGCTTGTCGCATCATGCGCGCTATGCCTGAATTCAAAAGTACCTTTATGGTGTTTTTGACAGCCAGAAGCGAAGAATATTCAGAAATTGCCGGATTTCATGTTGGAGCGGATGATTATATCGCCAAGCCAATTAAGCCTCGAGCACTGATGAGTCGTATTAATGCGATCTTAAGAAGAAACGCATCGGAGGAGTCTGATTCAAACGCACAGGATAAAATTGAGATAGCTGATCTGGTTATTGATAGAGATTCTTTCTTAGTTTACAAAGGAGAGCAAAAGATTGTGCTTGCCAAGAAAGAGTTTGAATTGCTTTACTTGTTAGCTTCCAAACCAAATAAAGTTTTCACAAGAGAGCAGATTTTAAAAAGTATTTGGGAAGACTCGGTGGTTGTTACCAATCGGACAATCGATGTGCATATCCGTAAGCTCCGTGAAAAAATAGGCGACGATTACGTCACTACAGTAAAAGGAGTAGGTTACAAATTTGATAAAGAATAAAAAAAGAGGCTTAGGCCTGTCTTGGTCGGAAGAAAAATCTTCCGACTTTTTTATTTATAAAAAACCTGTTTTTTAATGATTCGTGTTTTTTATTAAGGTATCAATGAGTTCGCTGTGCCGGGTTTACCGGCCATAACGAACCTTCATTCGATTTTTAGAACTGTTGGTGCTTTGAAAGCATAAAGGTTTTATTTCCAGCCTGGATTTTTCCCTCGTTGAATAAAAGTTGGTGCACGATCATTCGAACGTGCATAAGGATAAGATCAAACTATTTTTTTGTCTTCTATATGGGGTAACTCTTTGACCGGATAACTTGATATCACGGTAACAAATCTTTACTTTTGAAAGATAGCAACGTAAAAAGATCAACATGTCATCTATTCTTATAAAATCTGCGCAACTTGTTAACGAAGGTAAAGTTGAGACTGCTGATGTATATATCAGTAATGGTCGAATCGAAATGATCGCACAGGAGATAAATCATCCTGCGGATCAGGAAATCAATGCTGAGGGACTACATCTGTTTCCGGGATTAATTGATGACCAGGTTCATTTTAGAGAACCGGGGTTAACTTATAAAGCGGATATATGGCATGAAAGCCGTGCTGCGGTGGCAGGTGGGACAACCTCCTTTATGGAGATGCCAAATACAGTTCCCAATACCCTGACGCAGGAATTGCTCCAGGATAAATATGATATTGCAGGAAAGAATGCATTAGCCAATTACTCGTTCTTTATGGGAGCGGCCAACGATAACTTAGAAGAAGTACTGAAAACCAATCCACGTGATGTCTGTGGTATAAAGGTATTTATGGGATCATCCACAGGGAATATGTTGGTGGATAATGAAAAAGCTTTGGAAGGTATCTTTGCCAACGCTCCTACATTGATCGCTACACACTGTGAGGACGAAGCAACAATCAAAGCCAATCTGGCGAGATTCAAGGAGCAATATGGTGAAGAGGGATTGAAGATTGAAATGCATCCATTGATCCGATCTGCTGAAGCTTGTTACTTATCTTCATCTAAGGCTGTGGAATTGGCAAAAAAGCATGATACAAGATTACATATTTTACATATATCAACAGCAAGAGAGATTGAACTATTCCGGAATGATATCCCATTAAAGGATAAGAAAATCACTGCCGAAGCTTGTATCCATCACCTTTGGTTTTCTGATCAAGATTACCTAACAAAGGGGAATTTTATCAAGTGGAATCCGGCGGTAAAAACGGCCAATGACCGTGACCATATTCTTAAAGCTGTATTGGATGGACATATTGATGTGATAGCGACAGATCATGCCCCACATACAATCGAGGAAAAAACACAGCCATATGCATCGGCTCCTAGCGGTGGTCCTTTGGTTCAACATGCTTTACAAGCATTATTGGATATGGTCAAAGAAGGTAAAATGACCTTGGAACAATTGGTTCAAAAGTCAGCACATAATACAGCTACACTATTTCAGATTGAAGATCGTGGCTATATCCGTGAAGGCTATTGGGCGGATCTGGTACTCGTGGATCTAAATAAAAAATATACCGTTTCAAAAGAAAATATCCTTTCTAAATGTGGTTGGTCACCATTTGAAGGACACACATTTAGTTCAACCATTGAACATACCATTGTATCTGGTAAAGTCGCATTTTCTCAGGGACAAATTATTGAGAAAGGTGCTGGTGAGCGTTTGTTGTTCAACAGATAAGTTGTCATAATATGGAAAAAAGGGCTTTTATAAAATCAATTGCTTTGGGCACATTCGCCATTCCGATATTGGGAGCTGGGCGCGCTACAGAAGTCGCAGCGGAGCTTGCAGGAGCGGCTACTTTGTTGGCAAAGAAGCTATACCCAGGGGATACTATAGGGTTGATAACTCCAGCAGGTGTTTTGGACGATGAGGAATCGATCATTATCGCACGCGAGATCTTTGAAACATTGGGTTTTAAAGTGAAGGAGGGAAAACATATCCGTAGCCGTTACGGTAATTTGGCGGGGACAGATCAGGAACGTATTGCTGATCTACATGATATGTTTGCTGATAGGGCTGTCAAAGCAATGGTTTGTGTCAGGGGAGGTTCGGGAACTTCCCGGCTCTTAGACCAACTTGATTATAAGATGATTGCTCAAAATCCTAAGATTTTGCTGGGATATTCTGATATAACTGCGTTAATCTTGGCTTTGTATGCGAAAACTGGACTTGTTACTTTCCATGGTGCGGTTGGCATAAGCACATGGACAAAGAAGCTGGCCGAGGCCTTTAATGCACAATTTGTTGCCAATAAGCCTGCGGTATTTGAAAATCCCAAATTGAAGGGGGATCATATTGTACAGACGAAGGACCGGATAGCTACAATCTTCCCAGGTGTTGCTGAAGGGGTGCTGCTGGGCGGGAATATGACCGTATTAACGGGCTTATGTGGGACTCCTTATCTACCAGACTTTAAAGATAAGATACTTTTTATTGAGGAGGTCGATGAAGATATGGAACGCGTCGATCGGATGTTTTGTCAGTTGAAAAATGCAGGGATATTGGCAGGGATTAAAGGTTTTGTTTTTGGGAAATGTACCAATTGTAAACCATCGGGAGGCTATGGCTCTGTGACATTGGATCAGCTATTCAATGATTATATTAAGCCCTTAAACGTGCCTGCTTATAGCGGTGCTGTCATTGGGCATATTGCGGAGCAATTTATCCTTCCCGTAGGTGCAAGGGTGAGAATGGATGCATCACAAGGAACGATTAACTTACTTGAGGCAGCCTTAAAAGATTAACATGAATTTAGTGAAAAACGATTTTATCAAAGCCTTTTCTTTATATGAAGAAAAGGCTTTGCAACATAGACGATTTAAACATCCAGATATTTTGCCCTTATTGGAGAAGAATAAAATCCATCAGCAACTTACGGTAGAGGAGATTGGAAGATCAGTAGAAGATCGTTCAATTTTTAGGTTGAAATATGGGCAAGGGCCGATAAAGGTACTGTTGTGGTCGCAGATGCATGGTGACGAGCCTACAGCTACAATGGCGCTATTTGATCTGTTTAATTTTTTTAACGGGGAGGCGGATGGCTTTGATACTTTTCGAAAGGAAATAGCGGATAAACTGACTTTATATTTTATTCCGATGTTGAATCCTGATGGCGCAGAGCGTTATCAGCGGAGAACGGCGATGGATGTGGACATGAATCGCGATGCGCGTGCTGTTGCAACTGTGGAAGGCGCTCTGTTGAAAGCGCAGGCGATGTTATTAAAACCCGATTTTGCTTTTAATCTCCATAATCAGAATAATTACTATAATATTCCAGGCACCGCGACCCCGGTAACAATTTCCTTGCTGGCTCCGGCATACGACTATGCCAGAAGTGTTAATACGGTTAGGGCAGATGCCATGCGGGTAATTGTCGGAATCAATAAGATATTACAGGAATTTATCCCGAATGCTGTCGCGAAATATGACGACGAGCATACTCCACGTGGTTTCGGCGATAATTTTCAAAAATGGGGCGCAAGTACCATTCTGGTTGAATCAGGAGCCTGTGCCGGTGATCCTGAGAAGCTAGAGGTTCGAAAATATAATTTCATTGCGCTATTACAGGCCTTTCAGGAAATCGCTTCGGGATCTTATTCGGAACATGATATTGCTGATTACAACGTGATTCCTTTTAATGATGAAAAGCTTCATGATGTTTTGATCCGGAACCTATCTATCGAAAAAAATGGTAAGAAGATGCTCGTGGATGTAGCCATTCGGCAAAATGAAAAAACCGTAGTAAATGACTACTTTGTAGAAGGAGTGATCGAAGATATAGGCGATCTGCGGGACTTTTATGGATATACCGATCTTGATGTTGAAGGGCTCCAATTTATTCCCGCAAAATTGTATACAGATCGGATATTTTCACTAGCGGAATTAACTTTAGCAATGATAGGTGATTTGTTGAAACAGGGAATAGGAGCTATTCATATTGACAGTGATGAATCAATGGGAAAATTACATAGTTATCCAATAAATATCAGCGTTGATAAACAGCTTTTATTGGAGGATATGCTTTTACTGGGTTCGCGAGCCAACTTTTTTATTGGCACTAACCAGGATATTAAGTATGCTGTGATCAACGGCTACTTATTGAATCTGATGACTAATCTACCTGTGCAAAAATGTAAAAACAATATTTTCAGTTCCACTTCTTAAGTGCTCTTTTTGCTTTTATTAAGGTAATTTGAGTTTTATCAACCAAGCTGACTGATAGGGGAGATTGTAATATAATAGCGTTGATTAAATACAAATGCCCCAAAAAGTATTTAATTTTTGAGGCATTTGTATTAGAATATATTTTCCGTTACGTGGAATAAATCATGCTATGGCTTATCCCACCATACTCTTGCATTAAGTCCGTCGGCACCACCGTATGGGAAAGCTGCAACAGCAGTATTATAGTTCACTGTATTATTTGATGCTTCCTGGGTAGGGTAGCCTTCTCTACGTGGAATCAGATTTCCATTGGCTCCTGCAGGTGCCATTAAAACAGGGAAACCCGTTCTTCTCCATTCTGACCAAGCCTCATAACCATTTAAGAAAAGATGGATCCAACGTTGCTCGGCAATCTGCTGTATAGCCGTAGCAGCCGTATATGCTACCGAGGGTTGGGTAATATATGCATCTATGGTGGAAGCAGAAGTCGCATTAGCTGTCCATGAATTAATAGACTCTCTGATCGCATTTTTGTAGTTGGTTTCTGCAACAGCATCACCACCATTTATCCATCCTAATTTCGCGGCCTCAGCCATTGCAAACAATACTTGGGGGTAAGTCACTAAGTTGACTGGAGAATTTTGTTGTCTAAGCTTGGCCCCCAACAATGATATTCCCGGAATATCACCAGAATTTCCAGCCGCTTTTCCATATTCTAAACCAACATATTCCCCTGCTTGATTCTTGTCACCATAGATCGGTAAACGCGGATCATTTTTAGGTTTCATATAATCTACTAGAGGCTTACTCAGTGCGAACCACTGACGTTCGAGACGCGTGAACGAATTATACCAGAAATTTTCATGATCCTTTTCCGCTAAATGTGGATAGGCAAAATTGTCCGCATTAGAGGTCATGACACCGTCTGCTAAAGCACTGGCAAATTCCTGTTTACCCCAAGTGGCATCCACTTTGGACAAACGGAGTGCCATAAGAAGGCGAATCGTATTACCGACTTTCTTCCATTTGCTCATGTTGCCATTGAAGATGATCTCATTTTTTAATGTAGCATTGGGATCTAGGGTGGAACTTGCCTCCTTTAGCTGTTTGAACAGGCTTGTGTAGATTTCTTTCTGCGTATCATATTTAGGAAGGCGATTCTGACTTCCCTTCAGCGCATCGCTATAAGGTAAATCTCCCCAACGATCGGTCATATGCAACATAAAATAAGACTCCAGAATATTAGCTAGCGCAATTTGGTTAGCCGCACTACCCTCTGATTCACTTAATGTTCCATTTTTAGCTTTATCCTTTACTTCCTGAATATTTTTTAACGGGCCCTTATACCAACTTTCAAAATTTAAATTGGTTGATATATACCTAGAGTTGTCTGTATATGTCGTTAACGATAAATATTGAGGGTAATGTACCCCCATCTGATTAGCCGTATTGGCACTCGTCCCTGATAGAAAGAACTCTGCATTGGCTAATAATTGCATGCCTGTTGCAGTGGAAGGATTATTCGGGTCTATATCATATGAATCGTCAAATTTTTTACTGCACGATACCGTCGTCGTTATAATAGCAAAAACGAGGGCATATTTTAATAATGATAACTGTTTCATGATTTTAGAATTTAAAGCTTAGGTTTACCCCGTAAGAACGTACTGTTTGCAATTCCCCTTTCTCGATCCAACTGATGGATGCACTTCCCATAGAAAGTTCGGAAGGATCAATTCCTTTCGGTGCTTTTTGCCAGATCATCCATGGGTTTCTCGCAATAGCAGCAATACGGATAGATTTAAATGGTGTTTTCTTTAATGTATTTTCAGAAAATGTATACCCTAGACTTACTTCTCTCAATTTTATATAGGAGGCATTGAATAACCATTCTTCGTAAAATTTAGTTCCGATCTGGTTTCTAAAATAGCTTCTTGCATCGACAAATGCATTGACAGCTTCCCCCGTAGCTTGCGAAATACCCGAAATTTCGTACCCACCACCGTCAGCTAATGGATCGCGTACATTTTTGCCATTGCTATTCATTGCAGCAGTCTCTTCTGCCTGTCCGGATTTTACAGCGAGCATTTTAGACCAGCTAAAAAATTTGCCCCCAGATTGGAAGTCTATCATGGCATTAAAATCGATGTTTTTATATCGGATTGAGTTTAAGAATCCACCCGTAAAATTGGGGAGAACAGAACCGAAATCTTTGTTCAGTTCCTGTATCGGCATGTTATTGGCATCCAATAAAATTTTTCCTGTTGCTTGATCGCGCAAATAGCCCGGCCCTATTAAAGTACCAAATGCTTTTCCCCTGTCTGCTCTTAAATAAACTGTTTGACTAGAATAAGTGTTTAAATCCAACTGGTAAGAATTAATATTGTCGATCAATTCGTGGATTTTACTGTTGTTTCTTGCAAAATTCAAGGTCGTATTCCAGGTGAAGTTAGCTGATTTCACAGGTGTTCCAGAAAGCGATATTTCGATACCGTTGTTCTCAATATCTCCGGCATTCACAAATTCAGATTCATATCCGGTAGCTGATGACTGTGATAGATCAATAACTTGTTTTTTATTACGTTGTTGGTAATAAGTGAAATCAAGTCCTAAGCGATCATTGAAAAATTTGAGGTCTGTACCGATCTCAAAAGTATGGGCAAAAGATGGTTCCAGATTCGCATTTTTTAGTTTATCCGGGACAGATACGGTTGTAATTGTACCTGTACTGGTTTTGTAGGCCGTCCCCATTTGATAGTTTAAAAGTGCAGAATAAGGATCAACATCAGAGCCCGCAATCGCATAGGAAGCTCTCAATTTACCAAAAGATAGTACTTTGGAATCGAATAGTTCGCTAAATAGGAAAGATCCAGAAACCGATGGATAAACATAAGAATTGTTGTTTTTAGGCAATGCTGATGATACGTCCTGACGAATTGATGCGTCAATAAAGTAGATATCCTTATAACCGACAGAGGCCATTGCATACAGTGACCGGATTTGTTTTTTCAATTTATAGGAAGTTGTTTCCGGACGGTCAATAGATGCCGCAATATTATAAAATCCCCTCGTTGCCAAGCCGCCAACAGTAGCTTGCGAAACATAAGAATAGTCGCGGGTATAAATATTGGTACCTAAATTAGCATTTAGCGAAAAATCATTCCACTTGTTGTTGTACTCTGCTAAAAACTCATAATTGCTCTCATCATTTTGATATTTTCCTACAGAAAATGCTTCATCTAAACGACCCCCAAATGCGGTTCTACTGCTGAGGTTTTGCGTAAAGAAATCTTTTCTTACAAAACCTGAAACCTTTAGATTGTCAAAAATTTTATAGGATACGTTAACATCTCCAAATACCCGATCGCGCGAGTCATTATTTAGATTTTCGTAAGCGTCAAAAAATGGATTGTTCCAGTCAGAGGGTTTGTTATTTGTAATTATTCCTGTAGATGTATTCGGATTTACGTTCCAGTTTAATATCGTCCCATCCGCATATTTATAGTTACGGAGTCTATTAATATCAATGTTGCGTTGAAACCATTGTGTAGCACCTGTGAATGATCCCTGATAACCTTGTACAGGTCTTTGTCCATTATTGTTTGCGTAATTGATATTGGCTCCAACAACCAGTTTAGATGTGATGTCCAATGTTCCATTTAAGCCAAAATTATTTCTCTTTAGGGAAGTATTGGGGATAACACCTTTGATATAAGTATTATTATAGCTAAAGCGGATTGCGGCATTTTCATTACCGCCAGCAATTGTCAGACCATTGTTTGTTGTGAATCCCGTATTATAGAAATCCTGTATGTTGTTAGGTTGGGGTGAAAAAGGAGTGGTTTTGCCAAAGTCGGCATCTTGGGGATAAAAGCTATAAAACATGCGAACGGGAGTTCCGTCCATTTTTGGCCCCCAAGATTCGTCGTTACCATTGACATAGTACTCTCCAGAAGCTAATTTCAGGAAGGTTTGATTATTACCGACACCATAAGTGTTTTGTAGCGGCATAAAGTTGCCTGTTTTCTCCCAGGAAGTAGCAGAGTTAAATCCTATGTCAATTTTTTTAGGCCCCTTTTTTCCTTTTTTTGTTGTAATCATGATTACACCATATTGTCCCCGCATACCATATAGCGCAGAAGCAGTAGGGCCTTTCAGGACATTGATTGTTTCGATATCTTCAGGATTGATATCCTGTCCAACGTTTCCAAGGTCTACACCATTACCTGTTGAACTACTGAAATTCGAATTTGAGATCGGTGTGCCATCGATGACCATAAGCGGTTGGCCTCCACCTGTAACTGAGTTAACACCGCGGATCTTGATTTTTTGTGTTCCACCCAAATTTGCGCCAGAAGATCCCGTTACTTGTGCACCAGCAACTTTTCCTGCTAAGGAACCTAGTACATTTGTTTCTTTTGTAAATGTTAAATCATCTCCTTTGACTTGTTGTGCAGAATAACCAATGGATTTTTGGGACCGTTTGATCCCTAATGCTGTTACAACCACTTCATCTAAAGCCTGTTCGTTGCCGACGAGTGTAACGCTGATCGTTTTCCGGCCATTGACCTGAACCTCCTGCGCATTATAGCCAACAGCAGATAGGAGTAGTGTGGCATTCGAATTTGCATTGAGCGTGAATAAGCCTTGTTCGTTGGTAGATGTTCCTTGGCTGGATCCTTTGACATTTATGGTAACTCCACTGATGGGATTTCCATTGCTGTCGGTGATTTTTCCAGCAATCTGAATCTGTTGCGCGTATAGTGACTGCATCGAACTACAGGCTATGAGACACAACGTTGTGAGCACATGTTGTTTCATAAAGTGTGAATTGATTAATTTAGTTTGTTAATATCTTGGTAAAATTGGCTATTGGTTATAACTCCGATAGCGATTCAATGCAATGTTTTTCTTTAAGACAAAAAACATTGCATTGAATATAATGTTATTTTCTTAAAATTCCAATTCCAGGACGGTCCGGCAAGAAGCAGTTTCCGTTGATCACTGTCATTCCGTCGTAGATATCATTATCGATCAGTAGTGCCCCATCTAGATCTGCCCAGTCGGTCAATGGTGCTAATTGTGCCGCAGCGCTGATAGCGCATGAGGTTTCAGTCATGCAACCAATCATTACTTTCATTTCGAGAGAACGTGCAAGTTCGGCCATTCGTTTGGCTTCACGCATGCCTGTACATTTCATCAGTTTGATGTTGATACCACTGTAAACTCCTTTTAGTGCAGGCACATCAACTAACCGTTGACAACCTTCATCCGCAATTGTTGGGATTGGACTATGTTCAGTCAGCCAGGCATTATCATCGACCTGTTCTTTGGGCATGGGTTGTTCAAGGAAAGAAACATTTCGCTCAGCGAGCCAATGTGCCATTTCCAATGCTTCTTCCCGCGTTTTCCAACCCTGATTGACATCTGCACATAAGGGACGGTCAGTGACCTGACGAATGGTATCAATGATCATCTTATCGGTATCCAGTCCCAACTTTACTTTTAGGATCTTAAATTGATCCGCTTCAGCAACCTTTTTACGGATCATATCCTCCGTATCGATGCCGATGGTGTAGGAAGTCGGTGGGATTAGATCGGGGTTCAATCCCCAGATTTTATAGAAAGGCTGGCCCATAATCTTACCAAGCACATCGTGCAATGCGATGTCTATGGCTGCTTTTGCAGCAGTATTCTTTGTTGCGACTTGGTCTATATAGTGTAAGATCTCTTCGGTTTGGAAAGGGGAGTTGAATGCTGATAGATCAATTTGATTCAAAAAAGCGATAACACTTTCCTGCGATTCGCCAAGGTACGGTGGCATGCTGGCCTCACCATAACCTACAATACCATCGTACTCCAGTTCGGTCAATACAACGGGTGTTGTACTTCGGCTGTAGGAAGCAACGGTGAAAACATGCCGCAATGTTAACGTATATGGACGGAACCGTAATTTAAAAAAGCCAAAGTCTTTGCTGATCCATTCAGATTGGTTGCTCATCTTGATTTATTTATTGATATAATAATTGTTTTCAGCGATTTTTTGAATTGCACTATCCTTGGCTCCAAGGTAACGGCGGGCTGCTACCACAGTACGTGTTTGGAAGTCGTCGTAATCTGGCGAATCTTTTAGCATACTGTTTATACGGACCAATCCTGCAGCGTGAATAAAGGTACCATTACCAATATAAAGGGCTACATGGGTTACCCGAGCGTTGGGATTACTATTTTTACCTGCAGCAAAGAACAGTAAATCTGCAGGTTTAAGGTTTTTGAGCGCTTTGCTCGCATCGAAATGCCCCTCATTGTCTAGAATGTCTATCTTCTCGCCGGCCAGTACCTGTTGCGATGCATCTCTGGGTATAACAAAACCATTCATAAAGAAACTTGTTTTGGTAAAACCACTGCAATCGACTCCTTTAACGGATGTTCCACCCCATAAGTAAGGTAGTCCCAACATCGTTTTTGCGCTAGCGATAATATTGTCGGCGGTAGGGGTACGTGTATCCAACCAGTTTTTTAAGGTTAGACTTTCAGATTTCTTGATATATCCTTTTCGGCCATCGGGGTAAGCAATCGTATAAAAGTTGCCTTTCTGCCCTGTTAATCTTAAGATGTCGCCATAAACTAAATCCGATATTCGCTGGCTCTTCTCATCGGCTTCGGAATAGGATTTGCCAAATTCATTTGTGTAGATCAGCTTGTCCGCTTGCCTCCAGCTGTCAATTTCAGTTTTATCCATTACAGCTATCGAGGAGCTAGGCACCCATGCGATATACCCGTCGGGTGTCCGTACACGGTATTCACCACTTTTTTTCTGCAATAAATCTACTTGTGTACCCAGTAAGACCTGACTTGTCAATTCTGCAGCATTATTCGGATCGGTACGCATGTTGGCAACCGAAAGTCTGATGACGCCGATAGTTTTACCTTCGACACTTGCGTCAGGTAATAGTTGGATTTGGATATTAGCGGATATCTCTTTCGCTTTTTGTTCAAGTACGAACTTCGCATCTTTTTCGGTTGTCTCGAGGATATATTGATTTTGTGGGATATCCGCTTTTTGAATAGCCACAATTTTCGTTCTGCGATCTGGTGCAAATTCACGTTTTACGTTTTCTTGCAATTCTTTGATTTTGAAATATGTTGTGGAATCTACCTGCTGTGCATGGCCATGACTTGTGCCAATAAGACTTGCACATGCTAAAATGGCGAATTTTAGTGTGTTTTTCATGCTGATTAGTTTGTTCCTAAAGATAGGATTAATTCACAATATAAATCAATGTTTATTGTCGATTTTTAAGTGATTTGAATGTTGTGTTGCTAAAAAACGAATCTTTAGGCTTAATTTTAATTAATTTGTCTATTTGCTAAAACCATTTTGTATTATTGCTTATTGATAGCGAAATCAGTTTCTTTTTTTGATGACTCTCTGTCTGAAGATAAGTAGGTGAGCGATGGAAGTGCTTTTTGGATCCAATACGCGTACTAAAAAAAGAATATTGTCAAGTTTTTGATAATTTCGGGTTCGGTTGATAATAGGGTAAAAAAAGAAGATATTCTTGTTCCCGATTTCGTTGGATTGCAAGCGTAATTGTGCGGTTTTATCATGCAATTGTTACGATGATCCAATAGGAGGTAGGAGCATCTTAGAATCAATCGTTATGGATGCATTATTCTGCTTATGAGAATCAGAAAATAGTATATCCATGTTTGGACGGTAGGACGCTACTCAAATAAAATGGGGTGTTAAAAGATAAATAATTTACATATGAGTTCTAGACGTAATTTTATTAAGCAAGGTTTTATGGCTGCTACGGCTATAGGTACCTTGAGTGCATTCGATACAAAAGGGTTGACGATTGCATCTAGTGTCAAGGTGAAGAAATATCCTATCGTGATATCGACATGGGATTTTGGGATAGCGGCAAATAAAGCAGCATGGGAGATCTTATCGAAAGGTGGGAAAGCTCTTGACGCTGTCGAGCAGGGTGTACGTGTACCCGAAGCGGATTTGAAGAATATGACTGTAGGTAAAGGGGGGTATCCGGATCGTGATGGACATGTGACCCTAGATGCCTGTATTATGGATGCTGATGGTAATTGTGGCGCTGTGGCTGGTATGGAAAAAATTGGTCATCCGATCTCCGTGGCCCGTCTGGTGATGGAGAAAACACCGCATGTCATGCTTGTTGGTGAAGGTGCATTGCAATTTGCATTGGAAAATGGTTTTCAAGAAGAGAATTTATTGACGCCAGAAGGGGAGAAAGCTTGGAAAGAATGGTTAAAGGAGAAGAAATACAAACCTGTCGTTAATATTGAAAATAAAACTTTTGCTGCGGAGCGCTTACCCGGCAATCAATACAATCACGATACAATTGGTATGTTAGCCTTGGATGCCAACGGAAATATCTCTGGGGCCTGTACGACCAGCGGAATGGCATTTAAGATGCATGGCCGGGTAGGAGATAGTCCGATTATCGGAGCTGGACTCTATGTGGATAATGAAGTTGGTGGGGCTACTTCGACCGGTGTCGGTGAAGAGGTTATTCGAAATGTTGGTAGCTTTTTGGTAGTCGAATTAATGCGCCAGGGTTATTCGCCTGAAGATGCCTGCAAGGAAGCCGTGATGCGTATTGTGAAGAAAAAGCCCGCAATTGCCAAAGAGATACAAGTTGGATTTCTGGCGATCAATAAAAAAGGGGAGTATGGAGCTTATGCATTGCAAGAGGGATTCTCTTACGCCGTTTGCGACAGCAAACAGCAGGATCTATTGATCAAAGGAAAACACTATTATTAGTATTTAGATGAGATAGGAGATTTGAGACAAAGGATCAGGGACTGGAAAAAATATGACAGCAAGTATGCCAAGGGCTTATAAAAGCAAAGTCTAAATACTTACTACTCACTACGCACTATTAATTATAGAATACAGGTTTAGATAGAAGTATTAAATTTATTATTGATTATCTTTGTATAAGCGACGTTAGCGTGAGAAAAATGAGATAACAAGTATGCCAAGGGCTTAAAAATCAAAGGCTAAATACTCAATACTCATTACTAAATACTATAAAAATATGAAAGCAACATTTGGAGGTGGATGTTTTTGGTGTACGGAAGTGATTTTCCAGAATACCGAGGGAGTGACATCCGTATTGCCTGGGTATATGGGAGGTCATATAGACCATCCTACTTATGAGCAGGTCTGTACAGGTACAACCGATCACGTAGAAGTGGTGGAGTTGGAGTATGATGATGAGTTGGTCAATTATGAGGATCTGTTGAAAATTTTCTTTAAGACACATAATCCGACAACATTGAACCGTCAGGGTAATGATGTGGGTACGCAGTATCGTTCTGTGGTCTTCTATCATAATGAAGAACAGGAGATCCTAGCGAAAAACTTTATTGATGAATTGGAAAACGAGGATATCTATGAAGATCCAATTGTAACAGCGGTAGAACCGGCATCTACATTTTGGCTTGCTGAAAATTATCATCATAATTATTTTAATGATCATCCTGAGAACCCATTTTGTTCAGTGGTCATTGCGCCGAAACTTCAAAAATTCCTAAAAGAATTTAAAGCCTAAGAGCTTTATATAGGAGCTTTGTGTCAAGCACAGCGAATTGATGGTGGACTGTTTATTAGAGGGAGAGGAGGATTGAAACAAGGCCTTGGTGACCTTTCTTTGAGAACTACCTGCGATCAATAATAATATAAAAAGGCTCGAATATCATATTCGAGCCTTTTCTTTATGCGGATTACTTATTGAAAAATGCTGTTAAAACATTTCCATTTGTCCTTTGTCATCAATTTGGATGTCGTCAGGATTAGTGATCTCTAATTTGATGTCATCTTCTTTTTTGTCATTGGATGCATCTGTTGCTGTTTCAGCTGTTGAAACCTCCGCCTTTGTCTCATCGGATTTTGTTTCTTCATCTACAGAAGCTACTTCTGTTTTTTTCTTTCCTTTCTCACTGAGATCCTCATCTACTGTAATTAAGGCTACAGATTTTACGGTATGGAAGGAAAGACGATTACCTTGCGCCTTTATGCCTTTGACATCAATGATTTCAGTCAATGGTTGTTCCAGCGTTTCCTCCGTTTGAGATTTGCCTTTTAGAATATCTAATTTGACTGTAGGTTCAGCCGCATTGCTCATTAGAACTAGTTTTGAACCGGGTTCTTCATTGATAAACGAAATGCGTTTACCAATAGGTTGGTCATCAAATTTAAAACGTTTGACGAAATAGGTGCCGCTCTTACCATCTTGATGTACTACGGTATAAACATGTTCCGGATAGAATTTCTCAATACGGATCATTTTCTCATCAAAGTGGTTGCTCAGGTCGAAGTTCGATAACTCGTAGCTGCCATCAGAAAGTACAACCAATATTTTATCATCACCATCAAATTCGCCTAAATATTGGCCACGTTCATCCGCATTTAAGCGTTTCATAATGGCGTCGTACCAAATTTTTCGTCCTGCGAGTGTTGAAATACCTGAGCTTTTGAAAGCGATTTTCTTGACCGGGTATTTGGAGACAATATTTCCTTGGGATGCACGACCTTTAATGGCAATTTCAGCGAAATCCATATCGAAATTCAATTTTCGTAATTTCGTGTGCGGTTTGAGCTGTATATTGACAACTTCTGCTTCGCCGTTTGGATTAGCAGTGAAATATAAAACTTTAGATCCTTTAGATCCTTTGGATACGTCGTATTCCTTGTCGCGCGTAACGCCAACAACAGAAAAACGTTTGATATAACTTGTACCAGTTTCGCCTTCTTTATAGATGGCATTATATATGGTACGTTCGTCACCTTTTTTGAAGACCGCCACATGAATAATCCCTTTTCCAACAAATACTTTGTCTTGGATTTTGCTGACGACATATTTGCCATCTTCGCGGAATACAATGATATCGTCTATATCCGAGCAATCGCATACGAACTCATCTTTCTTCATTCCTGAACCGATGAAACCTTCTTCACGATTGACATATAGTTTGGCGTTAGCTAATGCAACTTGCGTTGCCTCAACCTTATCAAAGATGCGTAATTCTGTTTTGCGCTCACGATCTTTGCTGTATTTTTCACGCAGTTTTTCATACCAGGCAATAGCATATTCGGTCAACTGACGCAAATGACGCTTAACTTCTTTAATTTCATTTTCAAGCGTCTTCATCGTTTCGTCTGATTTTTTTACATCGAAACGTGTAATGCTGCTCATCGGTTTATCGATCAATTTCTTATAGTCCTCAGGAAGAATTTCACGATAAAACTGATCAAAGAATGGCTCAAACAAGCGATTTAAAACCTGTACTACTGTATCAAAGTCACCGGCATTTTCATAATCGGCATGCTTGTACATCCCTTCTTGGATGAATATCTTTAATAAACTATTGAAGAATATTTTTTCCTGGAGGTCGTTTAAACGAATCTCTAGTTCTAACTTCAATAGATTTTTAGTGTTTTTGGTGTTCTCAATCAAGATATCATTGACACTCATAAAATGAGGTTTCTCATCCTTGATGACACAGGTGTTGGGTGAAATGGAAACCTCACAGGCTGTGAATGCATACAGTGCATCGATCGTAACATCAGGGGATATTCCCGGTGCTAAATGCACGATGATTTCAACATTTCCAGCGGTGTTGTCTTCGATTTTCTTGATTTTGATTTTACCTTTTTCATTCGCGGTGACAACACTTTCGATAAGCCCACCAGTGGTGGTACCGAAAGGAATCTCAGTAATTGCCAAAGTCTTTTTATCTCGCTCCTCGATTTTAGCGCGCACACGGATCTTTCCGCCACGTTGACCTTCGTTATAGTTGGACACATCAGCCATACCACCTGTGGGAAAATCGGGAAGAATATTTGGGCGTTCGCCGTTCAGTACCTGAATTGAGCCATCAATGAGTTCAATAAAGTTGTGTGGCATAATCTTGGTCGCTAAACCTACAGCAATACCCTCTGCTCCCTGTGCCAAAAGCAACGGGAATTTAACCGGTAAAGTGACCGGCTCACGGTTACGTCCATCGTAACTCTGCTGCCATTCCGTCGTTTCGGGATTGAAGACAACTTCATTCGCAAATTTAGAAAGTCGTCCCTCAATATAACGTGGTGCTGCCGCCGAATCACCAGTAATGGGGAAACCCCAGTTACCTTGGCAGTCAATCAATAGATCTTTTTGTCCCAGTTGTACCATGGCATCTCCAATGGAAGCATCTCCATGGGGGTGGTACTTCATGGTATTACCAATGACATTGGCAGCCTTATTATATCGTCCATCATCCATTTCCTTTAGGGAATGGAGAATACGACGTTGCACGGGTTTCAAGCCGTCATTTATATGGGGTACAGCTCTATCCAAGATCACATAGGACGCATAATCCAAAAACCAGTTTTCGTACAGTCCAGATAAAGGTATTGTCTGACTTCCGCCCTCTGTTTTTCCTGATCCTAATTCTTCTTGATTATCTTCCGTTGGGAAGTTTGTTTCGTCACTCATTTACTCAGCAATAGATTAAATTGTACAATACAGAAATGTTCAAAATTTTATTTTATTCGAACGTGTAAAAATACAAAACCATTTTGTTTTATCCCAGTGAAACTATGAAAAGTTAAAAAAATTAGTTTTTAAAGCTAACATAATTAGTTTGATCTGTTCTGTTCAATCAGGTCATACCAAAAACAACGGATATCCCAATGGTCAAAATGAAACTCTTCGGTGACCTGAAAACCCACTTTTTCCAATACATGTCGTGATCCTTTGTTTTCGGTATGGGTGATGGCATGAAGTTCGAAATGAGTCAGATGCTCATGATAATACTGCATACAGGCTAATGCCGCTTCAGTAGCATATCCTTTGCCCCAGGATTCTAGCCTGAAACGATAGCCGAGATCCAGAAATCCGATACGTCCATTCTCCAATTCATCAATATATTTAAATCCTGTCCAACCGATCCATTGATTGCTAGATTTTTCAATGACTCCCAGCCGGCCAATACCATATTTTTCATATTGTTGCTGAATGAGAGCAATCACTTTTTCCATTTCTTCAATGGATTGAACTGGCTCTTTATTGAGAAAGGTATGTACATCAGTCTGCGAATCCATTGCAAAAAAATAGTCCTTATCGTCCATGTTTATCGGACGGATGATTAGACGTTCGGTTTCTAATGTCGGCAGGTATTTTTCCATCTTACACGTTTAAGGTTTTACTGGGGCTTAAAGCCACAGTTTATCGATATCTTTTTTTAATATTTTTTCCTTCATTTCTTCTTCAAAATCACCAAAATGTTCTTTTTTGACAGATTTACTGATCCGACCTTCTTCGAGTACCAAGATCTCATCACAGGTATCTTTTAATGTGGAAAATATATGCGATGAGATCAAGATGGTTTTGTTCATGGCTTTTAGGCGCAGTATAATTTCGGTTAGGATAATACTGCTTTGTAGATCTATTCCGTTAAAAGGTTCATCCAGAATGTAAAAACTGTTGTCCTGGAGCAGGGTTGCTGTTAGTGCCAGTTTCTTTTTCATCCCCGTAGAATAGGAACTTGCATACTCTTTTAATGGTAGTTCGAAGATATTTCTGTCATCGAGGTTTTTAATACTTTTCCCACGGGCGTCAGTAAGGAGGTAGATATACTCTTCGCCCGTCAGTTTTGACAAGAAATAGGGATCTGATGTCAGGTAGCCCAGATGGTTCTTAAGTGGTCGTAGGTTTGCACTGATTTTTCCTGAGGCTGTTTCCAAACCTGCTATACAACGAAATAATGTTGTTTTTCCAGCACCGTTTTCGCCTACGATACCGTAGACCTTTCCATCCTCAAAAGTAAAGGTGACCTCATGCAAGACCTGATGCTGGCCAAAGGATTTACTGATATGAATAAGTTCGATCATAAATAGTTCTTTAAATTTTTGATGGCTTTAAAGTAATAGAATGGTAATAGTGCTAATATCAGCGGATAGAAGCTGAAACATAATGCCAGTGCAAAGCCCTCCGGAAAATTGATCTCTCGCGGATAAGCGACATATTTTAATGTAATAGCAAAAGGGAGCAGGAATAGTATACCACCCAAAACAATTAATGCGTTAAACCATCCAGATGAAAAGATAAAGGCGTATGTCAAGAGGAGTGGGAGGGTAAATAAAAGGCATTGCAATACTCCACGTCTAAATTTCCCCAGGAGAAATCTGGAGGGCGTTTCTCGGCTGTTCCAAAGATAAAATATAGGTTCTGGTAGCTGATAATAGAACATAGAGGTTAGTGTTATACCAACTACGCAAAATAGAACGAGATTGGGGTTGGTAACATAAAAACCAATTGCTGCTAGCATATATAGAACGAGAATCAGTGGGTAGCTCCTTCGGAATCCGATAATAAATTCAAATGGTTTCTTTGCGAACGGAGTTGGGAGGGATTTGCCAAAAGTTTTAAAGACCAGAGAAGCAAATATAACAGCTAAGGCACTTAGCGCGACGCCATATAACCATAGCCCTCGAAATATAAAAATAGCAAGCGTTGGTAAAATGACAATGCCATTTTCCAGTAGTCTGATCGTGTAAAAATCCTTTTTACTAAAGGTGTTTTTTAGAAAATCGTTCCTATTTTTTTCGGTCAGGAGAAAGAGTAGCTGGAAGTTGCTCAGCAGTAAGGCATAGCTCCCAAAAACAGGATACTGGAGCAAAAGGTAATAGGCAAGATAACAGACCCCCAGTAACAAAAGTGGCGCAATCGCTATGGGAAGGCCGGTCGCCTTAAAATGGCGTGTCAACAATTTATATTGAAGCTTTAAATAATTGTTTATCATTTGCTATCTGTTTATAAATAGTCATACCTATATCAAAAACTAAGATTTTCTTTGCCAATTTAGCATATAGAGTAAAGCGATCACTAGTACCACGGCATTTGCATACATAATTTGCGGAATGCGGAGGATGACATCAGCATAATATAATCCAGCGAGGAGCGCCCCAAGACCAATTCCCGCTTCGAGCGAAATATACATGGTTGCGACCGCTTTGCCGCGATGTTCAGGGATACTCAGGTCAATAGTCCAGGCATTAACTGCGGGGGATAATATACCCGTGCCAATACCGTAGATGCTCGCTCCAATCATCATACCGATAAAGCTATCCCCAAAACCAATCACCACCAAAGCAACGGCAATAATCACTATGCCTGTAATAATAACTTTTGGTCTCCCATAGCGATCGGAAACCTTTCCCGAAACAAAGCGTATCATGACGGATGCGATTGTAAATGCCAGGAAAAAAAGGCCTTTATTTTTAAGTCCTAGATGTTCACTCCAATCTGGAATAAGGGTCAGGATTACACCGTATGCCGTATAGGATAGAAATGTAACTATTCCAGCAGGAAGTGCACGCCATTCAATGATATCCTTTCGGTCTATTTTGAGCATGGAAAGGTTGAATTTTTCCTTTTTGACCAAAGTTTCCTTCATATTGATGACGATGAGGATTGATAATAAAGCCATGAAGGAAGAGGAGTAGAACATGACATTAATCCCAAAAGCGTCAAAAATAGCGCTTCCTATTGCTGGGCCTACTGCAGTGCCGACACTGAATGCAAGTCCATGCATTCCCAAGGCTTCGCCCCATCTTTTTTGAGGAACAAGATCCGCAACATAAGCTGAGGTGGATGTAGGTTTAAAACCGGTAGAGAAACCGTGGATCAACCGAAGAAACAGAAAGCCCGCGACGGAAGTTAAGATCGGATAAAGAAAACCACAGATAAAACAGACGATGGATCCGATGGCCATGACGGGTACACGGCCCCAGCGATCGGTCAGTTTACCACTGAAAGGTCTTGAAATTCCGGCAGTCAATGTAAATAGTGCGATGATCAGCCCCTTGTATTCCGCTCCACCCAAACTACTCAAGTAATTAGGGAGCTCTGGAATAATCATATTGAAACTCGAGGAGAATAGGAGTGAGCTCAGGCAGAGTAAAATAAATTGAAGCGTATAGATGGATTTCTGTTCAGATGGCATTTTAAAACAATTGTCGTGCATGAATAATTCCTCAAGTATGCGATACCGTGGAAGATACCTGTACTTTTTGAAGAGTAGTTCAAATGTACAGCTTTTGAAACGATTAAACTTTTTCTTTTGTTCGAAATTTTTAAAAACCTTTCAATGATAACATAAAAATAATCCTCCAGAAATCCAGTTGAGGCAAATTTGTATATTTGGTCTTAGCTGGTGATGGAAACCTCTTTTATTGGGCGAACTTTAAGAAAACTCCAATTAATCGTATGTCAAAAGAAACAAGAAATCCAGGGGTCTATTTTGAGATTCCCGTACTGAATATGGACCGCGCTGTTCGTTTTTACAGCGCGCTATTTTCCTTCTCCTTTGATCAGGAAGAGTTTGATGGAATTCAGATGGCTTATTTCCCTTTTAAGGAAAAGCTATCGGGGATTACTGGTGCGCTGGCCAAAGGAGAAATTTATCAGCCTATGCATCAGGGGATACTGCTTTATTTGCATACCGAAGATCTGGAAGAGACTTTAAGAAAAGCAGAAAACACGGGTGCAAAGGTATTATACCCTGCGACCTTTCATAAAGATCTAGGCTTTGCAGTCGCTGAGATTGAAGACTCCGAAGGAAACCGGATCGGACTTCATCAAAGGTTATAGGGCTCCTTTGAAAATAAATTCGTTAAACCAGTTGTTGTCGGGCAACCTCACTGCAAAATATCGTTGTTGCCACGGCAACATTCAGCGATTCCGCTTGGCCGATGCGGGGAATGGTCACCGCTTGATCTATTAAGGCTATTACTTCTGCACTGATGCCATTGCCTTCATTTCCCATGACAATTAACCCTTCTGAACTCCATTCGGTCTGGTAAATGGATTGCCCATTGAGCAGTGCGCCATAGACCGGTAGGTCTGTTGAAGAGATAAATTCATGCAGGTCTACATAATGAACCTGTATTCTTGCCAATGAGCCCATTGTCGCCTGCACAACTTTTGGATTATAAGCGTCTACTGTGCCAATAGAGCAAATGATATGTTTGATCCCAAACCATTCCGCTGTGCGAATGATGGTTCCCAAATTACCCGGATCTTGTACATCATCCAATACGATATTGTAGCAATTTCTTAGATCACTTACTTCGATCTGTTGTTGTTTCGGAAGCTTGACCAGGGCAAGGACACCCTGAGGAGATTTTAGGGTACTAATCTTTTGGAATTCAGCCTCCGTCAGTTCATGGGATTTTATATTATGCGAGATTTTACCCACTTTTGTGTTTGCGTCGTCTGTATAGAAAATAGACTCAACCTGGTAGCTCGATGAGATAAATTCCTTGACGGATTTTATGCCCTCAACGATAAATAAGCCATGTTGTTTTCTATACTTTTTGTTTTGTAGAGACGTTATTAGACTGATTTGCGCTTTTGACAACATTTTTATTGATGATTAAGTACCCTCGTTTTATCGGATTTGCAAGTATAATGCTTTTGACGCTATTTTTTGCATCTTGCCGATCTTCAAAATATATAGATGACGACCAAGCCTTGGTTACAAAAATACAGATTTCCGGCATTTCACCAGCATTGAAAGAGTCTTCCGAAACCTATATATCTAATCAGATAAAACCTAATTCGCGTGTAAATCTATTTATTTACAATACCTTCAATACAAAAAGAGGACGCTATAAGACCAAGAAAATTCGAAATGTTGGCGAACCACCCCATTTGCTTGACTCAGCAATGGTCGACCTTTCCGCCAACCAGATCAGACGTTTTTTGTTTACCAAGGGATATTTTAACGCCAAAGTCAGTCCCGAGATTACGGTTAACAAAAAAAGAGCGCACATCAATTTTAACGTTGATGAAGGAAATGCATATCAAATTAGGAACATAGAACGTAAATTTGAAGATGGGGATGTTAAATGGTTATTTGATCGGGATATCCTGCCAAAAACTAAAATTAAACCCAGTACGCAATATGATGCCGCCAAATTGTTGGAAGAACGGGAAAAGTTATATGTTGTTATGCGCAACAATGGGTATTATGACTACTTGAGGCAATATATGCGTGTCGGTATTGACTCTACATTGAGTGGAAACTTGATCGATTTAAAAATAAATGTAGAAAATCCCAGTGATTCAACGATACATAAAAAGTATCAAATTGATAGTGTATATATGACTATTAGGAATTATGGGGCAATGTCAAAGAAACCACCTCGCCGTATAACTGATTCTGCAAAACGACTTCTTTTTATAGATGAAACAAATAGCTTTCGTTGGAAACCTTTGGAAAGGTATATGTACCTACGATCGGGGAATTATTATTCGTTGTCCGAAGAAAATAAGTCTTATGATCGGCTTTACGAGATGAACGGCTTTCGGTCTGTGAAAGTACAGTTTGTAAAAAAAGATTCCAATAAACTCGATGTTCACTATGATTTCGTCCCGCGACCACGAATGGGTAACCAGATCGAAGGAGAGTATACTTTTAGTTCGGGGATGAGTGGTTTTAATATTGGAAATACATTTTCACAGCGTAATATTTTTGGTGGTTCTGAGCAATTGGAGGTAAAGCTGCGGTATGGTGTGCTATTTGATCCTCGTTTGGCAGGAGGGCTTTCCAGTAAGATATTCAACAATGATTTTCAGGCAGGTGTCAATTTAGTGATCCCACGACTCATGGTGCCTTTCCATATTAATCCGGGCGGTAAATTTGGTTTACCAAAAACAACATATTCGATGACTCTTCAGTTGTTTGATCAGGACCGTACTTATTCCAACCGTTATTTTATTACTTCGCTGAATTACTCCTGGTATGAAACAGAGAATAAATATCATAGTTTTACCCCGATAGTATTGGAATATCGGGATGGGAGGTTAGATTCAAATTTTCGAAAAAATCTCGAACAGGAGGGGTATCAATTGTATGTACGTAGTAATGACCGTCAATATTTCGGATTGGGAACGCAATACACCTTTATTCTGAACGGAAAAAAGCTGACGAGCAAGGAAGATTTTCAATATTTCCGTGGAACAGTAGATGTCAGTGGTAATGTGTTGGATTTGATCAGTAGTATTGCTAAACTACCGGCAAATGCCGATGGTGAGAAAAAAATCTTTGGAGTACCGTTCTTGCAGTATGCGAAAACCGAATTTGATTATCGTTTGTACCGTAACCTTGGCGGAAATAGACAATTTGTCTTCCGCTTTAATCCGGGGATCGCAATTCCGTATGGTAACAATTCGAAGTTACTGATATTTGAAAAGAGTTTTTATAGTGGTGGGATGAATGGCATACGGGCTTGGCAAGCACGAACCCTAGGGCCTGGCGCATACAATAGGCAAAATTTGAGCGAAGATCTTCGTCTGAATCTAAGGAATTTAGATCAGTTGGGAGAGATTAAATTGGAGGCTAATGCTGAGTATAGATTTCGCATCTTAAATAATTTTTTGGGGGCCAAGATGAACGGAGCAACGTTCGTTGATATGGGGAATGTTTGGCGGCTAAAAAAAGATGACGATTTAAATCCTGGCGGCGAATTTAAATTCAACAAGTTTTTGGGACAGGTAGCCATTGGTACCGGTTTTGGACTACGCTTTGATTCAGATTACTTTGTGATCCGTTTGGATGCAGGCTTAAAGGTAAAAGACCCACAGTTTTCAGGAAGCAATCAATGGGTCATCAAGAATTTCTTTGATTCAAAAGAATTTAAGGAGCAATATTATCAGACCCATAAACCGGACCGTTATAATTTTATACAGTACAATTTTGGGATCGGTATGCCGTTCTAGTAAACAATAATTTTTATAAGCAGCTCAGTAAGTGGCTTAGATTACGACTTTGATGTACTGATATTGAATGCTAGCCCTAGCCTAAGAGATTCTTTAGACTGGAGAAAATTGACTCAAAGATCTTGCTTAAATCTAATCCTTGTGAGTGATTGAATATAAAGAAAACAATTGCCAGCGCAATGGCTGTCATGATTACTTTTTTAAACATGTAGGCGATACCTAATACAATAGCAGGGATGATCAAAAACATCAATCCACTGATGGCAAAGGGAGAAAGCCCATTATCAGTCTTATAAATGTAAAACAGGCGACCTTTAGATTTCTCTTGGTTTTTGTGATTAAAAAATACAAAGGTAGACGATTCGATTTTTTGATTTGGAACAGCTACACCATCGTGAAATTGGAGTGCCTGAGAGAAACCGTTAATGGTAAACATGTAGTTTCCATTGATAGTCTCATTGGTATTGCCTATTGAATCCAAAGCGATAACCGCAAGTTTTCCGTTTTTGGAAAGATTCTCTTTTATGACAAAATCTTGGATATTTTGCTGCTGAGCACTTGCCCAGAAAGGTATCAGTAATAGAAAAAATATAACCTTCTTCATCTTATTATTTACATTTTAATTTTAACCCCACTGTAGCAACAGTTTTGACTGATTTCCTTATGCTCAGATCTACAGAAGAGATAAGTTAATGTTAGACTTATCGAAACTGATCTTGTCAAAATGAGAATGCAATTTTAGGAATTTTAATCTTCTTTTGGAAATTTTAAATTATTCGGGGCTGATTCTAATCGAAAACTTCAATGTCAAAAAGTCTATATTGATAAATTCCTGTTGTGATTGGACGGGGGATATCAATATAGTTTTTCTTTAATTCATTTTCTTGATATAGATCCCATTCTTTCGTATTCGTAAAGGAAGTTCCCTCAGGTACTATATTGTTTTGGGCTCCCTTTATGGTAGGAAGTTCAATAAGTGGTATAAAATCTATTTTGTCCATTAACTTCATTCGTGGTGAATCTCCTATATCCAGTCTTTTGGGAGGACTTGCCATCAAAAGTACAATGTAAGCGAATACATTGTACTTGACAAATTTCTAGTTTAAAAAAACAGAAGCAAAAAGCAACAATAGTGGGGGCTAGTCATTGCCGGATTCGAACCGGATAATCTTGTTGATTTTACAACTTCATTATTCCTCCCCTTCATGGTGACGAAGTAACTATCGTTTACGGCATTCTGTTTAGAATCAGAAAGGCAACTGATGAAAAGAGTTTTTTCCGACGTTTTCGATATGATCTATCTAGAACTGATCGGAAGCAGGATTTGAACCTGCCATTGGACCGAAGTAACTCTTTTCTACGGCACTTATCCAATTTTATCATGAAGCAAGGTAACTAACGAAAAGAGACTGTTTTTCCTGCTCTAACCAACTGAGCTACTCTATATGCCTATAGAGACAGGACTCGAACCTGTGACCCGGGCAACCCAAATGCGAAGTAACTCTCTTCTACGACACTTGCTTATTTTATTCCTTTTATTAATCCCGCAGCCAAATTACCGCGGGATGATCTTATATTTCAACTTGATGGATCTGTTCGACAGCGGATAGGGCATTGTCCATACCAGAAAGTATGTCAAACACTTTATCCGACCAGCCTGCTAATAAGTAAACATCATTTTGTTTAACATCTATGGGCTGTTTTCTATATCCCGCCAAATCGAATAGGTAGAGTTTCGCCGTTGGAGTTAAACTTTTGTAATTATTCCATGACCTCTCCAAAGAATTACCATTATAATTACTATCCCATAATTGACAGTCAGTAAATATCATGACTTTATCCACGATCTTTTTTCTACGGATTAGATCGTCCACGACCAGGTATCCATTTGTCGAATAGCCCACTTCACCTTCTCGTTTGTAATATTCCATTACATTCGTCAGCACCTGATGTTTGGGCATATTGATTATCTTGTATGTATCACCGAATATCCCCGTTGTTACATCCTTACACTGTGACTGTAATAGCATCGCTAACATTAGGCCCACATCATACAGTAAGACCGTACTCTTTGCCGAAATAGACTTTTGCATAGATCCTGAAACATCACAGGCAATCACAACCGAAGTCTCGAAACCGAAGCCTTTTATATTTCTGGCACTGCATAACGTGGCATCTTCCAATGCTGTCAATACAGTTGACGTTAAACCCGATTTTAGCACTTTCAACTCTCTATAAGCTGAAAGAAACCTGAATGGAAGTTGTCTAGAGTTGAGTACAGCTTGCTCATTCGATAGATAATTGCAGACCATCAAGACATGTTGGGCGGACACGTTAGCCTCCAGTATATTACGAAGATTTCTAAGCAAGGCCATATAACCCATTTTTTTACTTTCGATCAACTCTTCCCATTTTCTGACGAAAGCATCAGATCTGGCCAGGGCGCTATTAAAATTTTCCTGACCCAATTTAGAAAGTTCCGTTTCCCAAGTATAGGCGGTCGAAAGATTATCTGCCGCGATTCGGTCAAAAATAGCCTGCTGTTGATCGTTCTTAGGCCTAGGGTGTACAAGAAACAGCGCATCTTTTAACTTAATTTCGGCTTCCCTGTTATATTTTGCAAACTGGTATTCATCAAATCTGTTAAAAGAGGCTACAAGACCTTTTTGGATTTGCTTGGAAAGTCTACTTAACTTTTTCGCTCCATTTCTGTTATTTGCAATCTGATAATAGGCCAGAAGTTCAGTTATCTCGTCAGCACGCAATACTACCCGGCTCACTGCTTTACTAACGATCGACTCGCCAGAGGCTTTCTTCGCTAATTCGACAGCTAGTACTATCGGGATGGACCTTAAGTTCAACACTGTACGTGCGTAGATGGCCAGTTTGGCAACAAATGTCGATTCGCATATCATGACCAGTTCCTTGATTCGATTTAATCTATTGTTGCCGCTTTCATAAAATGAGTCATTCAATCCAGTTGTGACTACAGCAGTATACAACTCCAGTTCTGGTGTCATGAGATAAGCCTTTGCTTTTTCATGATTCGTAACCAGCTGTTTTTTTGTGTTAAGGAAGTTGAATTTCATAATCATTGCATTATCGTTAAACATTTGTGCCAGGCTATTCTGAACTGACATTACAAAATTGCAAGCTGAGCTACGCGTTATATGTGCGCAATAAGAGGTTAATGTGTGATTAGTATTTATTTAACTGATTATTAGATTTTTATTTTTTTTATTTCGAAAATAAAATGGCTTTGAATAAATTAATACGCAGGTTTATTGCGTAGTTGTCTTGCGGAGCTAGCAGTAATTGATAGAACAATCCTAAATAATTGCCTGTTCTTTTTGTTCAATATGCTATTAGCATAAAAAATATGGTGGGTATGTGATACTTTATAAGTTAGGGAAACCTTTTCTAAATATATAAAGGATAAATATTTAGAATACTGATCTGAGCCTAGATCGTATTTTTTGATAATTCCTGTCCTTATGGGTGCAATGCTAATAAATTGGCTAAGGTTCAGGAATAGAGTCAGGTAATCAAAACAAATTAGGCGACCGATATGGGGCTAGTGTTTCCGTAGACTAGAGATTGTATTTGTTCTCCATATTCATGAGCATGGTCATCAACCAATAATGCTATTTTTTGCTTTATTTTTTCTTCGTTTGCCCCACCAGATTAAGAAACCAGTGATGGGCAAGGTTGTACTGATGAGTCCGGCTATAAAGGTAGAAAGCTTCCCAATCTGACCAAACCATTGTCCCATATGAAGCTGCCATATCCAATTTTCTACCTTGTTGTGCATGTGCTCTTCTTTTTTTATCAGATGAGAAGAGCCGGTATATTTGTCAAAGTAATAAGTATGATTGTTTTCGTCACTTTTCAAGCCAGCACGGTCTGCTACATTGAAAGCAAATACACCTGACTTTTTGTAATCATATACCCAATACTTGATCACTTTTTTTTGTGGTTGAGCTACAAATAGTTGATCCATTAGTGGGAAAGCATCTATAAAATCTTTGGTCCTATCCGCTTTTGGGAGATCACGATGCCAATCGACAGAAGTAGCCCCAAGAGATTTCATAGTCAGGTTCATCATGGGTTGAAAGAAAATAATTAATCCGGTCATACCGAGAATGAAACACAAAATCAGAGAGTAGAAACCAAAAACATTATGGATGTCATAGTTAAATCGCTTGAATTTGGCTTTCCATCGTACGGTAAAGCTGGCTTTTCGGGTGGTTTTGGTCCAACGTCTCGGCCACCAAAGGATCAGCCCCGTTATTGTGCTAACGACGAAGATGATCGTGGATACAATGACAATCCATCCTCCTATTGATCCTAATTTCATATGGGCATGCAGATGTGCCATGATAAAGAAAAAATGAATTGTCTTATCGTATTTCAGGATTTCACCTGTATAAGGATTCATGTAGATCATGGATAGACGGATATTTTTGGGGTCGAAACCGTTGATCACTACACTACGGTCAGGAGCATTGTAATAAAGCACATAGGATGGCAAGATCCCGGGTACTTCTTTTTTCTGTATTTCTAGTAACTGTTCTAATGTTAACTTTTTTCCTGTGTTTGGTGTAATATACTTTGCCGATCCTGCGGAAGCTTCAATGATCTCATCCGAATACACGATAATGGTGCCTGTAAGGCATACAAAAACCACAATCAAGCCCGATACCACACTTGGCCAGAGGTGTAACCAACTGATCAAGCGTAATAAGGTGCTTTTCTTCTTTTCTTTTTTCTTATAAGCTTTCATAGAAATTTAAAATCTATAAGATACAGTTCCCAAGATGGTTCTTGTAGGTTGTGCATACAACCAGAAATTGGTGGTCATATAATGTACATTTGTTAGGTTGTTACCTTTTAAACTTACCCTGAACTGATCTCTTTCGTAAAAAACATTGGCATCCAACAAAAAGTAGCCTGGCATTTTAAAGGTATTGAAATCGTCTCCATAAAAGCCATCGGAATAGTTACCGCCGATCCCCAGTCCAAATCCTTTCAGACCTCCAGATTGAATGCTGTAGCTCGTCCAGAAATTGCCTACGTTGAATGGGGTACCTTGAGGTCTATTGCCTATGGTTTTTTCATCACCTTCGGTAAATTTGGAGTCGTTATAACCGTATCCCAAGATCAGGTGGAAGCCCGCAAATGGATTAGCCGTAAGATCAAACTCGAATCCACGACTTAGTCGCTTGCCGTTCTGAACAGTGGATGTTTTGCCGTTTTCTGCGACAACAGAGAAAGGAACATTCTTTACGTTAATACTATAGTAGGAGGCATTACCATGTAGCTTTTTATTAAAGAGTTCGTATTTAAAACCGAATTCATATTGATTGGCCTCCTGTGGCTTGATCGTTGCAGCATTGAATTGCACACTCTCGATCATTAAATAGCCGTTGTTGAAACCGTTGGTATAATTTCCAAATAATGAAATCTGATCAGAAAGAACTTCATAAACAGCTCCAAATTTTGGCGAGAAATAAGTTTCTTCAAAATCAGATACTAAATTTTTATAGCGGTCCATACGCAGTCCAGCATTCAGGTGAAGCCGATTATTCAGGCTGAACACATTTGAGAGGTATACACCATAAGTCTGAAATTTTGTGTTGATTTCGCTTTCAGCCGCAGAACCAAACATTGTCTCGACTTTGGACATATTAATTGTAGGTGTGGTTCCAAAGCGGTCTACCTTGTCATAAAAATTCAGCATTTTACGCGTCGTGAGATACTTGTCGTTGTTGTAGTCTACACCGATCAATATTTTATTTCTCCAGTTTTCGCCTGTATAGGTGCCAACAAAATTTTGTTGTAAGCTGGTGGAGACAAAATGGCTTGGGATACGCATAATTCTTCGCCCAATGGTATCTTGTGTCAAGGGAACTACAAATAGATAATCAGATTTATTCGATGTGTTTGCACTGGATACAACAGTCTGCGAATTCCAATGATCGGATATTTTATAGTCTGCTGTGGCTAGCATATTCAATACATTGGATTTCATGATCAGATCGTTGGAAGAGAATGATTTCTTGACATCCCAGTTGAAATCCTTCAAGCTATTGAATCCTTTAGGAAGATAGCCTACGGCAATCATGTTACGCTCGTTCTGACTTAATTCAGCTTCGATATTTAAGGTTAACCTATCGTTGACTAGAAAGCGGAGGGCAGGGGCAATGAAAGTGGTATTGTCTAACCCAAAATCCTGGAAGGTTTTGCCGCGTTGAAAGGCTCCGTTCACACGGAATAACACGGTTTTACTATCATTGACAGGGGTATTAAAATCAAGGGTCAATCGGCTTAGATCATAGGCGCCGTAGCTCAAGCTTACATCACCAAAAGTGTATGGCTTGGGTTTCTTGGTCACCAAATTGATCATTCCACCATAAGAGATCTCTGTGCTACTACCAAATAATGTGCCCGCAGGCCCTTTAATGACCTCGATAGCTTCTATATTAGCTAGGTCAGCCATTGTCGTTGTACTGGTCCGATAGCCATTTCGTAATGAGCCTGCCCCCGTGGAAAAACCACGCATCCGCGCGATTACAGTGAACCCGCCTGCACCTAAGCCATTCGTTACATTGGCAATACCAGGTGCTGCCAGCAACGCACCTTTCATATCAGTCACTGAACGTTCCTTGAGCAATTCGCTAGGGATAATATTATAAGTCTGTGAGGTTTCTAGGTTTTTCTGTTCGACCTTACCTACCGTGTTGGTTTGCTTTTCGGCAAATTTCATTGAAGCACTGACGGTAATCTCATCCAAAAGGTGATGTTTATTTCCGATATAGACAGTATATTGTTTTAAACCATTGAAAGATAGCTTTTCTTCATAACTCTCGTTGTTGTAACGAATCAATAAAGTGTAAGGTTTGAATTCTGTAAATTCTAATTCCACCCGACCGTTTTTGTCTGTTACTAATTCTTGATTGTTTTCCATTACCTTTACTGAAGCAGTAGGGACGGGGTTATACGAAAAGTCGAGGATACGTACAAGGACCTTGCTGGATTGCGCCTGGGACAACTGAGCGAAGACAACAAATAGAAATATAATATAGTAGGATTTATTCATTTGTATTTAGATTAATTATTAACAACGGCAAAATTATTCCTAATTTCACACAGTTTTCTACGAAATATGGATTTGAAAACCTACGATTTTGATACCTTAAGAGAAATTGCATATGAAACCACTAAAGGAACGATATAATCTCAAGTATTTGCGGAATAAGCAAAAAATGGTGTATCAGGAAAACGATTTCAGCGAATGCTTTTTCAAGGTAAATTTTTATAATATTCCTATTCAGGAACGTTTTATTATTAATGATGACTTTATCATCATTAATTCTTCGGCTGAAGTTGGTCATCCTGTTACTGTGCCTGTCTTGTTGGAAGACGGCGTGTTTAAAGTACAGTTTGAACTGGAGGGGTATTCAAAGTATACCGATGACGATACTACGATTGAAATTCAAGAGGACTGCTTCAATCTGTTTTATCTGCCCCGCGTCAATGGCAAGCTGCATTATAAAAAGAACCGCAAATGTATTGACATCATGTTTGACAAAGCCTGGTTTGAACGAGAGGTATTCCGAAAGTTTCCAGGTTATGCCGCATTCGTTGAACATCTCAAAAGTGATAAGTCAGCTCTTCTGTTTCGTGATGCGCTACCAATTAGGACGGATATTAAACAACTGTTATATAGTCTTTTGAATTGCAATCTGCATAGCGATTTAAAATCAAACTTTTATAGGATCAAGATCGACGAGTTATTATTGTTAATATTATCCTGTCTGGAACAGTATCAACTGACTGTGCCTAAAGTTACGAGTCTTTCAAATGATGAGAAGATCATACTGGTTAAAAACTGGATTGTGCAGCAAGAAATCGGGAATATTCGGTTGAAAGAAGTTGAGGAATTATTTAATGTGTCAATAAAAGTGCTCAATGCAGGCTTCCAAAAATACGAGGGGTGTACTATCGCACAATATCTCCGTAAAATACAGATGGAAAAAGCATTCACCCTATTGAAAGACATGGGTTATAGTGTGAATGAGGTTGCTAAACTGTTACGGTATAGCTACCCACAGCATTTTACGACGGCTTTTACTAACTATTTTGGCTATTCACCCAAAGAGCTGAAGAATAGTTGAATGGTCTTTTGCTTTATATATTTTTAATTGGAGCATATCTTGTATCGATATGGAATTTTTATTAATTTTAGAGATAACCATGTAAAACTATTTGTTGATGAGAAGAATATTATTCGTATTTCTGTTGCTGAATTCAGTGTGTTTCGGCCAAAAGAACGTTAATTATAAGATAACCGAGGAATCCATGTCCGAAGGGAAGCTTATACAGTCCAAATCAACCTTTTTTACATTGTCTGCTAACAAATCAGCTTCAAAAGAAGACTTCCCGTCAGAAATAACGATTAATGCTGTTGAATATAAGGATACCCGTAATCCATTTTTCTTTTCCAGTTTTCATCCTGACAGTAACCAAAATGTTTTATCTTCCAGCATACTGGTTGATATTTTGATGAACTTACAACAGCCTATTCGATTCAATTTTCAGCCTCAAGAGACCATTGTTGATACTTCTTCACTTAGAAAAGAGATCCTGTTAAAGGCCAGGGACTGGCAGTTATCAGACGATATCACAGAGATGGTAAGGAATAATGTTATGGTAGGAGCAGGGGGCCTTTGTAGTAAGCTAAATTACCAGTATCTGGACAAAGGTTTGATAAAGAGACTCCAATCCGAACCTATACTCGTCAAAAGCGAACGTTATCAATTAACTAAAAGTGATAAGAAAAATTTGTACCTAGCTTTTAGGGATACATTAGGTCTTTCGGATGGAGAGCTTGTCGTTGATAAGAAGACACTTCAGCCTATCAGGCTCTCTCGAAGAAATGAGTACATCCAAGATAATCGTTCATTTATCAACACCACCATTATGCAACTATTGGATACGAATGTATCCAGTACTTACGATCAAGCCTATGCGGAGATGTTATTGTCAGGCAGTTTTGTTAGTAAAGCACTTTATACGGATGAGGCAATTGATAGTGTGAAGGTAATGAAATACGTCGCTAAAAATGAGGCTATTTTTGCGAATGATAGGACATTCGTACAGAGAAAGCTCGATCTGCTTCAGCAGATTAAGAACAATCAACTGTATAATTTGAGCTTGAACGATGTGCCGCTCCATTTGCTTTCGGGTACACATCATCTTTCGAACTTTCTCTACAATGGAACTATATCAAGGGATAAGTTTATAACCATAATACCGTTATTAGACAACGGAAAGCGATATAATTGGATCCAGAATGTTTTATATCAACAGTTGGGACGTCCTGTTGCCGCAGGAATCCTGTCTTCTGATGAACAGGCTGAATTATTAATAAATTATTTTTCTGAAGTTGAGAAGCAATGTACCTACCCGATGGTTTTGGGACGACGGATTATCCAGCAAGCAGACGATCTGTCACAATCTAAAAAATTGCTTGGAGAGTTAATGAACCTTAACGACGCGTATTGGATCAATGGAAACGTTGGAAGATATGCGCTGTTGGCTTGCCAGACGTTGGCTAATGGAGACCGGAACTATACCCTCCAATTGCTAACGGATATTATTTCAAAACTAACAGTGCTTTATAATGCAGATAAGACGGAGCATCGAAATATAACCCGTGCGCATCTTGCTACCGCTAACTATTTGGCCTACCAAATGACCAATAAAAGCAAAAAGGAAGCAGCCTTGAACTATTTGGAGAAAGCGGCTCTGTACTCGCCCAAAAATCAAGCGGATGCTGCATACAACTCGTCGTACGATATTATGTTTTTGAAATCTAGGAAAAGCTATGCAGAAGATTATCTTACTGAATTGGCCGCAGGTGGTAAGAAAGATGTTGCTCTACAGAAATATATTGATGAATTTTTGACCGTTCAGGGAACAAGCTATAAGGGCTTGCGTGATTTCTATCAACATTACTATCCAGATCAGAAATTCAGTGAGTTTTTCATTCAGAAGGTCGTTCCTCAATTACCCGATGCGCCAGATTTTGCTTTGGCGAATCTGGATAATAGCAAAATCACAAAGGCTGACCTGAAAGGTAAATGGACATTGGTTGATTTTTGGGGTACCTGGTGCGGCCCATGTGTTGCAGAGATGCCTAAACTCAATAGTTTTTATGAGCACTTGAAGAATGATAAATCAAGAGGAGACAAGATTGCTTTTATGAGTATTGCATGTAGAGATACCGAAGATAAAGTGAAAAACTTTCTTGCTAAAAACAATTATATTATACCGGTGCTGATGTCAGACGGTCGGGTGGAAAAAAGCTTTCAAGTCAGAGGTTATCCAAGCAAGTATATTTTAACACCGGGCGGGAAGCTGATCACTATGCCATTCGGTTTTGACTGGCAGCCTTTGTTAGAAGAGGTCGCGACTTTTTGATGTCATTTTCGTAGTTTGAGGACGTTTATTCATGTTGGATTTTCTTTCTGAAATCATGATATAAGTACCAGTTTTTGTCAGTTGAAATTTCATAGTTAAATTCTCTTATTTTTTTTGAATCCTTTATGCTATTGAAGACTTTCGTCGTACCTATTTTGTCATTTGTTACAATATAAAAATTTCTTATTCCTCTGTGTGTATCTCGAAAAATATAGTAACATTTGATTTTATTTTCTTTTAGGTACTTTTCAATAGTATGCTCAAATTGGTCTAATTCATTAAGTTCCTCATCCGTTGGCAGCATTGTCTTTGAAGCATCGCCGACAAAAGCTGTCGTTACTTTTACAAAGTGACAAAATTCTGCTTTATGAGGGAATCTATCAAAAGCCGTATTTCCAACCAGTAAATAAGGAAGATTGTCTTTTGAATAATCAATAGTTTTAAATTCTTCGGGTACTGTGTAGGTATCCCGTTGTATTGGTTGACCTTTGTTTATATTTCCGACATCGAAACCATCATAAGTAGTTTTATATTTATCAGCTATTTTATAGAGCTCTTTGTCTAGTTCGAATAGGCTTTTTGCATTGTGGATCTCTTTTCTTTCCAGATGCAACCAATAGCTTTTATCATCAGCCTGAAAAAATTCTACAAACTCAAAATTCTGTTTTTTAAGCTCTTTGGTGATTTGATCGAAATGATCTTTTCTATCTGAGGTGAAAAAATACCCCCAAAGCAATATTGTATCCGTATATACTCCATTTGCTTTCATTTTAGAAAACATTCCTTCGATCTCTTCTAAAGGAATTTTGTAAGATTGGGATTTAGAGCTATTACAAGCGAAAATCCCGAGCATACATGTCCAAATAAATAAAATTCTCATTTCCCAGTCTGGATATTATTTCTATTGTCAGAAATTAGGTGGTTAAATGCCGTCAAATTCAAGTTCAAATATACCAATTCATCTAATTAATGAATAATCTAATCATACCACCAATCCATGATTTCATTGGCAAATGATTCCGCATCTATCTCATGGTTGAAAAAGCCATATCTCGATACTAGATCGCTCGTAATAATCTCTCTGATAAGTGTTTTAATAATTTATGTGCCAATGCATCAAATTCATCCAATGGTGCGCCCGGGATTAAATTCCAGGACTTAATGATTTTCCTGACAAGTCTTAATTGACTGTTATATTGGTTTTGCAGAAATTTCCTATCCATATCCGAATGCTAAAATCAGTATACTAAAAGGTCGTGGGGGCAAAAATTATTTTTGCAATAAATCTTCGATCAGCTGCAGTTTTACAGTTTCCAGAATTCCTTTTGGATCATCAATAACTATTTTGCCAAAAATGTCCTTTTTTATGGAAGCACTGTTTCCGTTGTTGTCGCTGGCTTCATAATTCCCAAATATGTCCTTTCTGACCGAAATACGACTTCCGTTGTTATCTTCAATTGTTTTACCGCCCAATATATCCGTTCTGATGGTTGTACGTTTCCCGTTATTACTTTCAATTGTGAGATTTCCTAAAATATCCTTTGATACCCTGCTGGTATTTCCTTGGTTGTCACTAATTTCTAAGCCACCAATGGCATTTTTAGACACCGTCGAGCGGTTGCCATCTGCATGACGGATATCTAAACCGCCGAAGATATTTTTTGAAACAGTCGTAAGATTTCCGTTGCTGTCGCGGATTTCCAAATTATTGAGGCTATTTATAGATACAGTGGATGAACTCCTGTCTCTACTGGGAATATCAAAGTCACCACTTCCATTTTTTCTGACTGTTGTCTCCTTTCCGTCGTCGTATTTTACAACGATATTGCCGGAAAAATCTTGTTTTATCGCTGTTTTAAGTCCGCTTTTATCTGTTTTTGTATATCCGTCCCAATGACTTTTGCTGTATTTGACGCTATTACTCCACTTATCCGAAACTGTTAATTCGCCCCAGCTGTCCGTTTTTATTTTAATGGAGTTTTTATCTAAGCCATCTGAAATGGCCAATTGTGTGATGTACTTTCTGATATTTTCGGGAAGCGTATCCGTTAATTGCTTAGAATAATTTTTATCGGGTGAAAGACCAGCTTTTACTGTCATTGTTGCAGAGAAGAACAATACAAAACTAAATAGGGGATATATGCGTATCATATGGCTGTGATTTAAGGTTAATATACGATTTTTTGGAAAAAAAATAAAAGGGAGATTTGCACCGCTTAAGTTCAGTAGATAAACGTGAAGCCTTTTTAAAGGATGTATTTTCTTCGTTCTGTAAAATACAATTATTGTCCCTTAAGTACAAATGAAAGGTTATTGTTGTGTTTAAATTTTCTATATTTAAGCATCAGAGAAAAGAACTTATAATACGTTAAGAAAAAATGTTTAAGCATTTAAAATACATAGACGGTACATCAGATAAATTTTGGGAAATACAAACAGCTGGTGCAATACATACGGTTACCTATGGTCGAAATGGAACGGCGGGACAAAGTAAAAGTAAAACCTTCGATTCGGAGGAAGCCTGTCTAAAGGATGCCGAAAAACTAATTGCGGAGAAGACTAAAAAAGGCTATTCTGAAGATGGTACTGTTGATTCAGATAGTAAGGACAAGGGATCCGCTGTTCGACAGCCAACGGCTGCCAGCCAGCGAAAAGAAGAGGCGGTAGCAGCACTGAAGTTGCTTATCAAAGAGGCAAGGATGGAAGATATCATCCCTTTTCTGGAGGAATATTCCAGTGGCAACCTCGAAATTTTAAAAAAAGAAATTCGTGCAGCCAAGCGATATTGGGTCGATTATAGTGATCTCTCCAAAGATCCTGAATTTAAAAATAAGGCACAGTACAATTGGGGGACACGGGGTACGAAGGAGCAGCAGCGTACGGTAAAATTACTAGCTCTCGCCACATTTTCTGGCTCGGATGCCGGTAATTGGGATATTTTTCATGAACTTTTGAACCAGGCCCGGAGTAAGGAGGTGATACAGATCCTTACCTATGCCAAGCCCAATTGGCTGGGCGAATATTTATTACAGTTAGTTCGTAAAAATGAGTGGCAGCAGATTAATTACGACAATCTCCGTTTTTTGGAGCAAATGGGACATGTTGATTTTGAACCGGAGCTTTATGCAAGTTCAATTTCTGGTTTTAATAATTATGAATCAAAAAGGTTTTTTGAGCTTCTGACAACAGATGAATTGACGGTCCAACGGGATATCCCTTTGGTATTTGCTTATGAAACGGGCATTCACAGCACGTATTGGAATTATAATTATCAGAACACGGTCAATGAACTGTTATGGGATAAGGTATTTGATACGTTGTTGGAAAACGGAAAAATTGATCCGGAACTCATCATTACTGGAGCGCTCGAAGCTCAAACCAAAAATTGGAATAATAATCTAAAAAGCTATTTCAGAAAGCTTATTGAACGGATGAAGCTTTCCGAGAATACAGTGATTGAACATCAGCAACTGTTCTTTCCCTTATTGCATGCTGAACATAGCGCTGTGATCAATTTTGTGGTCGATTATCTAAAACCATTCTTCTCGCATAGTGATTTCCAGTTACAGGAATTTTTAGATTGGGCCGAACCTATCTTTATGCGGACTGATATTAAGTCGAGTCTTAAAACTCTTTTGATTCAATTTGATAAGCTATTGAAGCAAAAACCGGAATGGCGGGAACGATTTGTTTCGCTAACGTCGGATATCTTTATGATCTCGGATTTGCAGTTACAGGAAAGGGCGGCGAAGTTTATCTTAAAAAATCAGATACAGCTTTCAGAAGAACTTTCTGGTAAGCTTCAGTTATATAAAACCCAAATGATGGGTACAGTGGCTGTTGACCTGAAGCGTCTTTTGCAAGAAGATGGATATTCTGAAGATGAAATCCTAGCAGAGCTGAATGGTCAATCTTCAGAGCAATATATTTATCAGCCGACAGAAGCTCGTTGCCTGAACGAAGCTTATGAATACCCACAGACCTGGAACGAGTTATTTTTCAAGGTGGGGGAGGTAATCGGAGGCTCTGACCCGATTCAGGTGGAGATCCTAATGAATGCATGGGTGCAACAAACGGCTGTGTTTCCAGCAGACTATCAGATACAGCTGGAACCTTACATTAAACAACTGACAGGAGCCTATCGTGAATCTTCCTGGTACAATCATTTCTCAGGGACCTTCATTAATATGTATTATAAACCCACTGTCGTATATAAAGATAAGGATCGGTATCACAATTACTCCAAATGGGTCAGTCTGATGGGTAGCCAATTGGAACTATTGCAACGTTATCGGATTGATGGTATCCGCTTGCCGCTTTTGAGTTTACCGACACATAAGCCATTTTGGATCGCACCGAGCGTTCTCGTTAAGCGTATTTTGGCTTATGAGGAGGTAGGAGTGAAGATCAATTTATTGGATTTGTCCATAGCCCTGAGCCGTACTGTCCGTGAAGATCTGGAAGGAATTGAAGCCCTGATAAAACAAATAAAGGAACAGCAGGTACAGGATGTGATCAGCTATGCCCTGGGTCTGGATCCGATGAGGGTTCAGCAGCAATCCTGGCTTAAAAATTTATTGTCTTCCAAAGATTCCGATCAGGTCAATTGGATTGGTGTATGGGCTACCGTGGCTCGCACGCATCATCGGGATAGCCATTTTGAAGAATTTACCAAAGAGCCTTTAGCGGACATTCCTTTTGCTGGACAGCCATTCCGTCCGGTATTGAAAATAGAACCAACCTATTATAACGGTTATAACTACACAACTAGAAAATCGGAACAGGTATATAACGGTGATAAGCTGACCTATCATTTCCCGTCTTACAAACAGGGGGCTGAGGCCTTTTTGTATCACAAAGATATTTTCAACCGTGGGAATGATACTCTACTGTCTTATTATTTGTATAGGGCTGATGTCCCCTACATGCATAGTTTGATGCCACAGAATACGGAAAGTCTTTCCCTATTTTTAACGATGGGGCTGAATAGTAGGAGTGATATTGGCGGAAAATCTTCAGCAGCTTACCTACAGGAGATGCTGTACGACTTTTTCCGTTTTGATCAGCAGTCCAATCTATACCTGGCAACTTCACTCTTTAATAAAGAGAAGGAGGTGCGTGCGATGGCTGTTGAAGTCATTCTGGCTGCAGTTAATGAAAATAGGTTGGACACCACTGTATTAGGTGAACAATTGGGAATGCTGCTGAGCAATGGTTACGGCCCGATCGGTCGTTGTGTTGAAGTACTGGAACAATGCCGCGATATATCTTCGAAGCATAACAATGCTTTATTGCAGCTATTGGATGCGGCTTTTGCGCATTACAACATTGCTGAAAAAATGCCGACCAATTTTAAGAAAATCATCGAATATTATTATGATTTGATGAACAAGGAGCAATATCATTTTCCAGATGATCTTCAACAGGTTTTTGAGAAACTGGAAATTTATAAGAGTTTACAACCTATTTTGAAAAAAATAAGAAAATAACACTATGGCAGAGCAAGATTTAGCGATTAGCTATGCAAGAAATTCACAACTGACCCAACAATCGGGCATACAGCAATTGGTATTGGCACATCAGTCGGAATTGGCAGAAGTAGCCAATGTACCTTGTTTCTTTTGGGGGAGTTTGACAGATCCTTTACTGACATCCAAATGTTTGTTGACCTTGTCGAAAGTAGTACGGTCGAGTTTCGGGCCCGTGCCTCCGAGTTTACGGGATCCTATCGTTTCAGCTGGTACCAATCAGATTCGTTTTGAGGGCTTTTCTTCCTGTAATGGTGTTTATGCACGTCTGGATTTATTGGAAAACGCTATTGATGGTGAGTTTATTACGAGTGGTACAACCAATGTGGATTTTAATGAACCGATGCTCAATGCGTTAAATGCTGTCAAGAAAAGCGAAAAGATGGTGTTGGGAGTAGGAAGCAATGAGGTTGCCATTAGTACTGATAAGGCCAAAGTGACTGAAAAGAAAGTAACTTTGCCACCGCGCTGGATCAAGGGGCTGACTTCAGTACAATTGTACTTGGCAGGCATGGAACTGCAATTTGAATTAAATAAAATTCAGCTTATCCAGTTATTTCAGGGCATACCGAAAGGGAATGTGAAAGGGGAATTCTATTTGACGAAAAGAGCTAACCGATTTGTGTTTTCTCCCATAAGTACGGGAGATGCAGTACGTATCGGCGGGATACAACGATTACGTTTATTGGAGGGATTGCTCAGTTATGCAGATAAATTACTTATTTACCAAGAAAAGGGTGGGGAGAGTGTGGCATTTGTAACAGATTTTGGTAAAATGAGATTGACTCTTGCATTGTCACCAGATAGTTATAGAGGGTTTTCGGGAGAGGGGAATGTATTGGAAAATATGATTAAAGCGGTTCCCGATGAATGGATACATGCTGTCAATGGGTTGCTCAAATCAAACGAATTATTTGACCCGACGATGCTTTCCATTGAGCATGATGTGGATTTTGACACGATGGACACTTTATCTGCTTCATTGTCATCCATTGGTTTGCTAGGCTATGATCTGCATAGTCATCAGCATTATTACCGCAGGCTGCCTTTTAAAATGGAGCGTATCCTGGCATTAAATCCACGATTAAAAAATGCCAAAAAACTTGTTGCGACAGCCGGGGTGCAATTTGTCAAGAATACAGCAGATTATATTGAAGCTCGAGTCGATGGGTCAGGTGTACAACATACAGTGGTCATACAGGGCGATAGGTATCAATGTACCTGCAATTGGTTTACTAATCATCAGGGTAAAAGAGGATTGTGTAAACATATACTTGCGGTCAAGATGTTGAATGGATAGCTAGTTTTGTTACTTTGTACTGTGCTTCCTGTGAAGTATGAAGTAACAGACTGTGGTCATCAAATATTTCAAAAAAGAGGTAAAAAATATAGCAGAGCTGATTGGTATTCCAAAAATGCTGAGGAAGAGCTTTTGTTTGCGATGTTCTATTTTGAATTGGAAAGGGAACGGATGAAAAGAATTGCTTTGTCATAAAGCCTTGTTGGATGTTAACAATGATTTAGTCTAAAATTTCTTCGTATGTCAGGGTATTCTTACTTTCCGATACAGTAATTGTTATAAATGTAGGAGTTATGCCTTTGCCGTTGGGGCGGTACATCGAATAGGTAAAATAGTCATCATGATGATAATTGGCGCGTAGTGTATCCCCTTCATACCTGTCTACAGCTGTTGAATGTACCTGTATTCTTTCATCTTCTTTATCGCTCCAAGTTCTCTGACGGATAAAAGACTGTTTATCTTTTTCTGAAATAGTGAGTCTAAAATTATGTGTATAGTCTCTAAAGCCGCCACTTTGGTTGGAGATAATTTTAAAATCATCGTTCAGAATGATATGATGTTCACGCAGTAATTTTCTCGCATCAGATTTGGAGAATAACAGGTCACCAAACAGAAGATATAGTGTGAGTAAAAGGAAGGAAAAAGCGAACGCGATCGAAGTGATGATGCCTAGTCTTTTACGTTTGGATTTTTTCAGGATCCAGTATATAAAATAGATGAATAGGGCTGGGATGCAAAACCAGATCAGAAAAATAATGAAGTACAGCATATACATTTATTAATCGTTGTACTGAATTTTCGTGATATCAACACGCTTGACTTTTTTATCTCCTGTCTGTAATATGGACTGCCTATTACTTTCAATGAAATTAGGTATACCCGGATCATACCAATATTCAAGGTGTTTTTTGTCAACAATATTGAATGTTGACGTTTGGGCTATTTCACCCATTTCTTTGTCGGTTATACCTAATTGTGGGAGTAAAGACATCAGGTATTTTTTTGCATCCTTCGGGTTAATAGATGCTGTCTGAGAAATAATACAATACCTATTGTCCGGATCCAAAGCATTAACATGAACCCGTACATCTGCCTGTAATGCTGGGCCTCCAAAAAGGTTGGCTATTTTATCTTCGTAACGAAGTGTATCTGTGACGGGGTACTGAAACCCGAATGGACTGTGAAATAATATAATATCTTTTGCAACCATTTGTTCAACCAATTCTTTCGAACTAAATATTTTATTAAGAGTCAGCTGCATTTTTTCAGATTGTTCTGCTGACATTTTTCCCGATTTTTCCATATATTCAGAAATAGTCCTGTAAATGCTGAGTGTTCTATTTTTAATTTCCTCGAGGTTTTCGAGTTCCACAAACTGCCCAATTTCGTTTGTTCTATAAGTGGCTTCCATAATCATATCCTTTGCGATACTTTTTATCAAATTGGAAGTAGAATCAGCAGAATTTGCGAACTGCGACAAATCTATGTCATAGGCCCATTTAATTCTGTAACCAATGTCGGATGAATCCAACACTGTAAAGCTGGCCTGGAAAGAAGTGGAATCATTTTTTATTAGATTGTCCTCCTGCCATTGTTGCTTTATCTTTGTAATGGTAAAATTATGGGAATCTCCGGCAGCCCAATAGGCGATAAAGGGAATACTATCAGTCTTCGTTTGCCCCATTACTTTTTGAGCGAATAAGAACAGAAATAACAGGAAATAACTTATTTTCATAATCATTATGTTTGGCCGGATTTTAAATAGGATTCTAATACGCTAATTTATGTTTTTTTTGAATGTCAATACAATCTTTTTTAGATATGGCCACCTTAAATTATAGTCCCAACTTACTTAATCCGCTAGCAATGTCTAGATAGGTTTGTGGTATATGTACATTCCCAATATTTTTACGCGTGATATCAGTGATCCCAGCATGCGAAATACCTTGCGAATTGTGTATGTGTTCAAATTTAGCACCCCAGATCGCATTTTGTAAAGGGATCATTCCATCGTTTTCACCTGCCCGTCGTGTTAGATATTTAAAACTTAACGCATATAATAAATCGTCCTGCGGCTTTTTCATTGTTGAAGCAAAACTTTGGTAAAATACGTTGTCCATGTCTGGGTTGAGTCTGTTGAAAGCAAGCATTTTCTTTTTGCTGAGATCACGGATCAATTCAACTGGAGAAGGGGATTGGCCACCGAATAAGAATGAAATATGCTGGATCAGCTTTTTGGTGACAGAATCGTCCGAAAGGTGTTTCTCCATTAAATAATCTGCTATTGGTGTTCCTAAATGGGGAGTAGATAAGGTGGTTAAAGAAGCAACCATCTTATCACCAGCTAGTGTTGAAATAAAATAACGAGCATCTATCCCGCCTTTCGAATGAGCTATCAGATTAAATTTATCGGTGCCTGTTTTTTCTGCAAGATCAGTCAGATTTCTCTTTAGCATCCGCGCATTATTTTCCACAGTGCCCCAACCATCCGTCTTCCCATAATAAAACGAGATGTTGTTCTCTCTAAAAGTCTTTGGAATTCTTCCCCAAAATAAACTGTTATCGCTAGCAGCTGTGCCATGAATAAGAATGATGGGGTATTTTAATTTGAAATCTGCCATTTGAAAATAGAGGAAAATCCTACTAAAGCTATGATTTAAAGTTTAATATTTATAACACCAATTAAAATGATATTAATATCAAAAAAACGAAGACTTAAACTATTGAGTGCTTAAGTCATTACATCAAAGGGAGAAATAGAAGAAAATGTTGTTTTTTTTAAATGTAAAATGCTAAATAAATTAGTATTTTAAGTCTTTGTTTAACTATCTTTGTATTATTAATTTATGGGGCTGGTGCCAATTAAATAAACAATTATGTTATCAGATCAAACTTAATATTGGACATAAAAGCAATTATTGCACAGTCCAAAGAGAATGCGGTTCGTGCTGTCGATCATCAGCGTACATTGATGTATTGGCATATCGGCAAACGTATTTTCGAACAGGAGCAGGAAGGCAAAGATAGGGCTGATTATGGAAAATACATTATAAAATACCTTTCGGAGGAACTGCAACCTGAGTTTGGTAGCGGCTTTTCCGCTAGGCAGTTGAATTGGTACCGCCAGTTTTATCGCACATTTCCAATTGTGTCTACACTGTGGACACAATTGAGTTGGAGTCAATACAAGCTACTTTTGAGTCTTAATAGTGAGGAACAACGCGAGTTTTATATTGCCGAAACCATTAAAAATAACTGGACATCACGGCAGTTGGAACGACAGGTCTTTAGTAATTTGTATGAACGCTTGTTACTTAGTAACGATAAAGAAAGCGTGTTGGCTGTTGCAAAAAAAGAGAAGATACCTTCCGATGCGAAAGAGATCATCAAAGATCCAATGGTACTCGAGTTTTTAGGTTTGAAGCGAGAGAGTGCCTATTATGAAAAAGATCTTGAAGGCGCTATTATCACCCATCTGCAGGAGTTTTTACTGGAATTAGGAAATGGCTTTTCCTTTGTTGCCCGCCAAAAACGAATACATATTGAAGGCGATGAGTTCTTTGTTGATTTAGTTTTTTACAACCGTCTATTGCAAAGCTTTGTGATCATTGAAATCAAGACACACAAATTAACGCATCAGGATATAGGTCAATTGCAAATGTATGTCAATTACTACGATCGTATTGAAAAACTTCCACATAAGCATCCCACGATTGGTGTTTTACTTTGTGCGAGTAAAAATGATGCGGTCGTGAAATTTACCCTTCCCGAAGAACAAAAACAGATCGTCGCCAGTCAATACGAGCTTTATTTGCCTACCGAAAAGCAGTTGCTGGATGAGGTGAATAAAGAACTGGACAGTTTTGCAAGTAAGGGTGGGGAAGAGTAAATATATGAATGACTTCTAAATCAAATATGTTTTGAATATAGTAGTAAATATACTGCCTTTGTGTTGTGAGATTCGTTTATGTGATTGGTGATCTAAGGTAATAAATTTTTCCAAACGCATTCAAACTTTTTAGGTATGAAATCAAGTGAATCCCACAAGTTTTTGTGAAATAGTGGCTGGATCCATATCCGTACCAGAGGACCTTTTATGATCTGGATTAGGTTCGATTATCAGCAGAAAAAAGAAAAATACCACAAGAAATACTTTGAATAGAGGGGTGCTAGATTGAAAATTGATCAAAAATTCTATGCTTACTTCATCTCTTTTCCGCTTCTGCTTTATACCGTTGCTGGTTTTTTTAATTTTATTTTTCAAACATAGAATATTTTGTACATTTGTATCGAATAAAATCGAAATAGAAATGGCAGAAACTGTACAACCAAGAGCTCCAAAGACAACTGATAATAATGCGAATCAAACTCATTACTACAAAACATTGGTAGTAGCTATCGCTTTAGGTTTAATAGGCACATTTATCCGTTTTGTACCGGATGTATGTACTGCAATGGGACAACAAACATTTTTGTTCTCCGCGATAGCAAATATCTCATTGATCATAGGTACGCTTATTGCATTTAAAACTGTTTTCGGGATTTTGGGATTTGGAAAAAATCGTGACTAATTAAAAAGTCATTTAATGATATTGGAAAGCCTCAGTTTTTACTGGGGCTTTTTTGTATCTATATGTGACGTTTTAATAGGAAGTTGATAAGAGTAAAGTAAGTTCACACACAAGTGAAATTTTAGCCCAAACAGAAAAGGGCAGCATGGGAAAGAGTACCATCAAAGAGAAAGCTGGTAAACTATTGCAGGATAATTATTTACTAGATATGCCCAAAAAAAGGCATCAATTATTCAATTGATACCTTTTTGCTATGATTGCTGTATAGACTATGCAAATAATGACCAGGTCCCCCATGGAATACGAGCAAGCATTAAAATTAAACCGATGATGTAAAAAATCACAACAGTTTGATTTGCTTTTCTTGAATTTTCCATCTTTTTAGCTTTTGAGTAACCGATGGTAATCAATACAATGGCAATGATCATCGTTAAAGGGTGCTCAATGATTTTTAAACGTAATGTTGGATCTTTCATCACGCTGCCAGAGATCATCGATGGATACTTCAAAACGAAGTATAAGATCAATCCCACTAATAATTGAATATGCGATACGATAAAACCTAATAAGGCAATTTTACGGTTGTAGGGTTTGTTGCCTAAATAGTTCATTAAGGTGATCACAATAGATATCACCAGGGCTAGCAATAAGACAATTGCTATTGTCGAGTGTAAGTGTAACATAAAAGCTCTCTTTAATTGTTTCCTAAGTTAGCAAAGATAAAAATATAATGAATGTATTTGTTAAAAATCATTGTTCTAGCAGAAATACCTCTGCAATTGGGTTGAAAAGGTACATGCGTTTGCTGGTTAACTCCATACATTTATAGCGTTTTCGTATTTTCTCAATCCGCTGAAAAGACCTTCCATTCTTTAATTTAAAAAAATGTCCATCCTCCAATGCTTCTACTGTAAGTGCATTGCTTTTGACCTTGTCATAGGTCTTCAATGTACGAAAAAGATGAAGATCGGTACAGCTCGATGCCGCTGGATTTTCCATATAACTGTGTATCGCGCTATTGATATCGGTTGGGAAGATACTGAGTTTTAAAAAAGGATCCATCAACTCCTTAAAATGTTTCTTCCATTCAGTCCCATGTGGTTTTACGCGGTGTTGATGCTTATTCCAGGTCTGAAGATGTGCAAATTCGTGTATGGTCGTGATCAAAAAGGAATAAGGATTCAGATCATGATTGACTGAGATACGATGTGGACTACCCTTAAACGGTGCACGATAATCCCCCAGTTTGGTGCTTCTGGACCGGGAAATTTTAAATAAGCATGCTGTGTGATTTATCCAATTGGATATAATCGGAGCAGCTTCTTCGGGCATGTATTTTTTGAGCGTTGCACTGTAATCTTGCATGCTGTAAAAATAGTGATTTATTCATGCTCACATAATAATCAGAGGACATTATTTTGTCACTGGCAACCATTTTATTGTCAAAAGATCGTATTTGTCCGTTGGGAATCTGCGGAGTAATTCGCGGTGGTTGGTTCATCTTTGTACGATCAATATGATGGGGTTGAAGCGACATTTACAAATAAAAGCACTACAAATTGTTTATAAAAAAGGTGTTTTAACTATAATATTTAGTTTTTATTTGGAATTTTGATATTATTTTTAGTATTTAGTGCTGTTGAATAAAATTCAAGAAGACAGTGCTCAAAACCGGTGTAATATTTTTTTGAAACAAAATGCATTGAAATCGGTTGAGTTTTAGGTAAATTACCTACTAAAGAAAGGATTATAAAAGATACGATTTATCCGGATGAGGAACGGTTTTCCTCTCAACTGTAAAATAGACCTTCAAGAATATGCTAGATACCTTACATATTAAGAATTATGCCCTGATCAATGTATTGGAAATCCAATTTGATAGTGGCTTGAATATGATTACTGGGGAGACTGGAGCGGGTAAATCCATTATTATGGGGGCACTTTCCCTGATTTTGGGCAACAGAGCAGAGGGGAAACATTTTTTTGATCCATCAAAAAAATGCGTGATCGAAGGAGAGTTTAACATTGGAGCTTATCAATTAAATAGCTTCTTTGAGCAGAATGATCTAGATTATGCGGATCATACGATTATCAGAAGGGAAATAACGCCAGATGGTAAATCCCGTGCTTTTGTCAATGATTCGCCAGTTACATTGGCGATACTAAAGCAATTGGGCGAGCAATTGATCGATGTACATTCGCAGCACGCAACTCTGCAAGTCAATACAGAGGAATTTCAGTTTCTAGTTGTTGATAGTGTTGCTGGTTCATTTGTATTGAAACAGAACTACAAAGAAAGCTATATGGCCTATAAAAAGGCAAAGCGAGAGTTGGAGGAACTGAAAGAGACGGTAAAGAAAGCTGCAATAGAATTGGATTATTTTCAATTTCAATTTGACGAGCTGGATGGAGCGAAATTGCTTGCTGAAGAACAGGGGACACTCGAACAGCAACAGCGTCAATTGGAAAATGCAGAGGATATCAAACGGGCACTAAATGCAGCTTCGCATTTGTTGGAAAACGAAGATACGGCGATATTGACTCAATTGAAAGATGCAATGACACAAGTTGAGGGTATATCTTCTTTTTTGCCAGAAGCGTCTGATCTCTCTGTGCGATTGAAAAGTACCTTGATCGAGCTGAAAGATGTGGCTGCAGAATTGGCTTCACTCGAAGAAGATACACAATTGGATGAAGGAACTTTATTGGAGATTAATGAACGATTGAGCTTGCTTTATTCATTACAGAAAAAACATCATGTTGATTCTGTTGAGGAACTCATTCAGCTTAGGGATGATCTGGAGGCAAAACTATTGGCAATCAACTCCTCCGATGAACAGTTGGAACGATTGGAAGCTGAGGTTATAGATAAGTTAGCTATTGCACTGCGGAATGCGAAGGAACTATCAGAGGCTCGCAAATTGGTGCTGGATAGGATTGCCAAGGACGTGCAAAATACTCTGTCGAATGTCGGTATGCCAAATGCGGTACTTCAGATTGTATTAGAGCCCTTAAAAGATGGTGAGATGCGTGAGTCTGGAATAGATACCATTCAGTTTCTATTTTCGGCCAATAAGGGGCAGGCATTGCAATCTATTCATCGCGTAGCTTCAGGAGGGGAACTGTCCCGTGTGATGCTGGCGATAAAGTCGCTGGTTGCTAAAACTTCGGCCTTGCCAACGATTGTTTTTGATGAGATCGATACGGGAATTTCGGGTGAGGTTGCGTTACGTGTGGGAGAGGTCATGGAAAATCTAGCCGAAAATATGCAGGTGATTGCTATTTCGCACTTGCCACAAATAGCCTCAAAAGGTGCGGCGCACTTTAAGGTATACAAAGAAGACAAAGCCAATCGTACGATATCGAATATTGTTCGTTTAGATCAATCCGGAAGGGTAAAAGAGATTGCACAGATGCTGAGTGGAGCAAAACCGACGGATGCTGCGGTGGAACATGCCGAGTTGTTGTTGAGGGGATAGCTTATTTTCGTAAGTATAATAAAGATTATAAAAACCCATAAAAAAGGACCGTTATTCTGAACGGTAAAAAATGGATGGACAGGGTCATAAAAATGACCTATGAATTGAATATATTTTCAGTTCTCCCTCATTTTTTTTTTGACACTTTAGTCAGCACATGTTTTAGGCATTAAAAATAAAGGTCGAGCTTTAAAAGCGCGACCTTATGGAACAAAAATTTGAAATTTATTGAGTTCAAATTTTGCAGGATGTTAAAGTTTAGTTTCTTGTTCTAGTACGTGTGCTGTCCGTTCGAGTACCTGTTCTTGTACGTCCAGTATTAGGCTCGAAAATTGTTCCTCCAATAAACGCTTTAGCAAATTCCGAACGTTCAGACTCAGGCAAATTTATGATTATTGTTCCCCTTACCATTTCCGGTTTGGTCTTGGATAATATTATAAAAATAATCAGATTACCATTTTTACTATAGATAAAGCTTCCTTCCACATTGTCATTTTTAACATAGTCTGTTATGATATTTGATTTTTCCTCCGTGTCATATACAACCCTATAATTATCCTTGGATATGTCCTCGATGCTTCTTACAGGGAATGTTGATAGGTCTATCCAGCTTAACTGCAAAAGTCCGTCGTAAGTTGTATAAGTCGTCGTTCTGGTTCTTGTTCCTGGAGTAGTTTGTACGCCCGTAGCGATGCTATAATCAATCTTGTGAAAACTTACATTTGGGGCCATTTCTATGCTTCTGTCAGCATACGTATCGAAATTAGCGCCAAAATAATCTTTAGCTAATTTTATATTTAAATCACTGATTTCTTTTAGATCTGTGAGTCCATTATCACGGATAAAACCATTTGATATTTTGGACTTGATATCCTGCTGTGCAAATAGACCTGTTGTAAGTAACAGAAAGATAATTGAAGTTATTAATGTTTTCATTTTTTTATTTTTAAGGTGTACAAGGATTTACTTTGCTGATATTTCCATTTTGATCGCGTTTAACCGCTTTATTACGGTCAGTTTCACCTATTTTTTGTTTGCTCAAGTTAAACATTTTTCCGTACATTTTAATTAGTGCTGATTCTCCGGAAGCCTGATATTCTTCAGTCGTTGTTCCATTGCTATAATTCCGATTTATAAATTCAAGCGTAGCATTTTGATATTGGATATTAGCATCTTTTTGAGCGGCACTGAAATTTCCGGTCATCATGGCAAATAATTGGGCATTCGCTATTGTGATCGTGTAAACATTACCTCCGCTAACTACTGAGGAACTAAAATTCCTAAGATAATTTTGCAGCTGGTTAGCAGGTATATTCTGTGAGTTAACCATCTCCAGTAGGTCAACTGCCGGATTGAAGATATCTGAAGGGCTCGGCGAGCCTTCACCCGGGTGATTATGTATATAACCAATCACATAGCCTCTGGTTGCATCCCATGATGGATTTACACTTTTACTACTGACCTTATTATCGGATGATGCCGGGTCAATATAAACTGAACTGGGATCATTGGGATCTCTGAGTTTTATTGCAGCCCCCCATTCCTCACTTTTACTGCTAATTTCATTAACCCTATTCCTGAAATCCTGATTTCTTGACAGTTGATTTGCCCGAGTTACACCGTCGCAGTCGGTATTTTTAGTTTCCTGTAACATTATTTGTTTTGGAGTTGGAGGAGTAATTGGATTAATTGTTCCTCCATCAGTTGGGGGATCTGGAACCCAGACGTTTTCGCAAACAGTATTGTAGATCATCCGATCATTGCTCCATGATACATTATAATCACAGTCTGTATAATCTGTAGGATAGCTACAGGTTCCTGGGAGACTCGTCGAAATATAGCCTACACCATTGCAGTATGTGCTCCATACACAGGTACCCTCCTGCCTGCACTGAACTTCATAGGCAGCTTTCTTTGTTGAGCCTTTTGGTGATTTGAAAGCTGTGGGGGCATTGTAACTGCTCTTACCATTATCATAGCTATAAACGAACAGATTTTTGGTGAGGACGTCTATCATTGATAATTTTCCATTTTTCAGGAAATTATCATCACTTTTTTTATCAGGATAAAAACGGGAAAGGTAGAATTTTTCCCCGTTGGCAACGACCAAAAAAAGAGTATTATTAACAGTCTGTACTGAAATTTCTTTTTCATTCAGCTGTCCTGACCCAATCAATGGAATTAGGGTATATTGTGTGGAGTCATTGATTTGGGAGGATTTTGCATTTTCCCATTGTGGGATATATTTAATTATAAGCCCACTTTTTAAGCTATCACTTGTTCGTGACTCAATGGACATTTTTTCGTAGCTTTCTTTTATTTCAGCTATACTCGCAAAAGTATTTGTCTTTTGACTATTGAGGACGATATCCTTCCTACATCCCTGATATGCAAAGATAGAAAGAATAGAGAGAAACAAAATAATACTTGTTCTCAAATTAAATGTTGTTTTTCGAAATCTCATTTTTCGTATTGATTAATATTACAAATAATACTGTTTAATATTAAGTTACTGTATACCTATATTTAAATTTGTGTTATATTTAAAAAAAACATCACTAACGACCAAAGAGACCAAAAAAATAATGATTACTTTTTTGAAAATTAATACAATTTAATTTGAAAGCTGTCTTATATAATGGAGCGTTATTTTGGATAACTAGAAAATTGGCAGTATAGAAAAAACGAATAAAAAAGGGGGTTAAAACCCCTTAATTTTGGTTAGTGAAAAAACTTTAATAAAGTCTATATTTTTCATCATTTCAGGCGGATAATTGGGTACTACACTCAGGAAAAACACTCCGTATAGTAGCGGAGAAACCATTGAGGTTATCGGTCGCTTTAATCAGCATATCCTCTACGCCCCGGGATTTCAGGTCTGTCAGGATTCCCATCCAAAAACTGGCACTTTCATTCTTGCTCAGCCACATGCCCAGAACTTCTTTATAGCCATCCCGGTTCAGGCCCACAGCAAGATAAATGGTCTTGTTGACCACTTTGGAGTTCTCCCTGACCTTAAAAACAATGCCATCCATCCAGACAATCAGATATACGCTGTCCAGCGGACGGTTTTGCCAGGCGAT
>Ga0213827_1000177_pt1 | contig 71558 bp, 61 predicted proteins | sample MC6MC0898MG_FD_180669 | JGI IMG/M metagenome (GOLD analysis project Ga0213827, IMG submission 180669) | Enriched soil aggregate microbial communities from Iowa State University, Ames, United States - MC6-MC0898-MG | ecosystem: Environmental > Terrestrial > Soil > Unclassified | place: USA: Iowa...
GCCCTCCGGTTTGCTGCGCTGCACCTCCTGGCGATGGTTCGACTGCGTCGAACGGCGCTGTGCGCCAATCCCCGGATGCATACCTTCGCTCAGCCTGCCGATGGGGCGGTGGATCAAGATCAAAAGCAAGAGCACGGCGACCTGACAGTCGGCCTGAGTGGTAAGGGCGGGCGAGGCGGCCTACCGGCCGACCTGCGTTTTCTTGGTGTACGAATCTCCCTCTGTAGCAGCTGTCGAGCCTGCGAGGCTGCGTTCGAGGACGCAGTCCTCGCAGACCTTTGACCAAGACCGCTTCTATCTGCCGACGGTGCAGGTGAATCAAGATCAAAAGCCAGAGCACGGCGACCTGCCTACCGGCCGGCCCGCTTTTCCTGGAATACGAATCTCCCCGGTGTGCGAGCCTGCTCGCGATAGCGCTGGGTTGAATCAGCCTTGGCCGCTCAACACCTGGCTGATGCTGCGCCGCCTGGCGTGACGCTCGCTGGCATGGATCAATTGCTCGAGGTCTTCCGGGGTGACGTCGAAGAAGGCCTCGAGCTCGGCCAGCGCCGCCTTCAGGTCCTCGGCGGTGATGGCTTGGCTGTCAGTGGGCGGGTGGTCTGCCGGGATCATTGGCGCAGGCGCAGCGGGGCGCTTGGGGTAATGAATGCGGGTCAGGTTGTTGTACCCCAGGGCACTCAGCAGCAGGGTCGACGCGCCCAGCATCACCGGGGCCAGCGCCTGCCAGTCGAGGGCGACGGTTGCCGGATCCGCCAGCACCATCAGCAGCGCCAGGGCCCCGGCCGGTGGGTGCAGGCAACGCAGCCAGCACATCAGGATCAAACCCAGGCCGGCCGCGAGGCAGGCACTGGCCAGGGTTCGTCCCAGCACGTGAGCCACCAGCAACGCCATCACGGTGGCACACAGGTAGCCACCGATGATTGACCAGGGCTGGGCCAGCGCACCGGATGACACGGCAAACAGCAGCACCGCCGACGCTCCCAGGGGGCCGATCAAGTGCAGGGCAATCGGCATGCCGAAGACCTGGGCACAGGCCCAGACACTCAGCAGGGTGCCCAGCGACATGCCGATAGCAGCGCGGCTCCATTCGGTAGGGCGGGTGTTGATGGCAGCGGGAATCCAGCGAGCGAACATGGGCAGAACGGTCCAGTGGCAAAGGGCAGGCAAAAAGAAGGGCTTGTCTGGCACTCCAGCAAGCCCTTTAAGCGTTCCAACATTTGGGGGAGGAACCGGCACAGTGTGCCGGCCAACGCGCTACCTGACAAATTCATATTAATGAGCTTTAAGTTCACTAATATTGATGTTAAACCACCCGGCGCGCACTCAGCAGATAACCGCCAATTGCGGCCGGTGCGCCGAGGCTGCAAGGGGTTGTCGCTAGGGGCGCAAGTCCAGGCGCATGGCACAGCGCCGATGGCGAGGCAGACCATGGGCCGCTTCCTCGTCCAGCAGTTGCTGCAGGCGGGGATCGATCTGCTGTGCTGCCAGGGTGGCAAAACCACAGCGCCGATAAAACGGCTCGTTCCAGGGCAGTGCACGGAAGGTGGTCAGGGTCACCGCCAGCAGCCCCTGGCCCCGGGCGTGCTCGATCGCCGCCAGTAACAGTTGGCGACCCAAGCCCTGGCCCTGGGCTTCACGTGCGACCGACAGTTCCTGGACATGCAGCTGGCTGCCCGCCACAGCGGCGCTGAGAAAACCGACGATACCCGTATCCGCCGCCTCGACCACCCACACCGGGGATGTTGCGATGTGCTGGCAATGCTCTGCGCCACTGGTCACCGCCGCGGCGGCCAGCCAGGTCAGCTCGGGGTCCTGGGCAAACAGGCGGGCCGCCGAGCGCTCGATGTCAGGTAGGGCCTCGGCATCGTCGACTCGGGCACGACGCAGGGTGTACGCCATGGGTGTCCGCCTAGGCCATCACGGCCGCAGCGGGCCACTGCTGCTGCGGGATCGGCAGATGACAGGACTCGCCGCGTCCCATGGGGAAGTACTTGAAGCCATTGCGAGCCAGGCGTTCGGCGTCGTACAGGTTGCGCCCGTCGAAAATCACCGGCGCCTTGAGGCGTTGCTGGATCAACTCGAAGTCGGGGGCCTTGAACTGCTGCCATTCGGTGCAGATGATCAACGCGTCAGCGTCCTTGAGAACTGACTCTGGCGTGCCCATCAACATCAGCCGGGGCTCGTTCGGGTACAGCTTCTGGGTTTCCTGCATGGCTTCGGGGTCGAATGCGCTGACCGATGCGCCCGCCGCCCACAACGCCTCCATCAAGACGCGACTCGGGGCGTCACGCATATCGTCGGTATTGGGCTTGAACGCCAGGCCCCAGAGGGCGAAGGTCTTGCCGGCCAGGTTGCCGTTGTAGAACGCCTTGATCCGCTCGAACAGCTTGTGTTTCTGCCGTTCGTTGATTGCTTCCACGGCTTGCAGCAGGTCGCTGGAGCAATTGGCTTGCTCGGCGCTGTGAATCAAGGCCCGCATGTCCTTGGGGAAACATGAGCCGCCATAACCACAGCCGGGGTAGATGAAGTGGTAGCCGATACGTTGGTCGGCGCCGATGCCCAGGCGCACCGACTCAATGTCGGCCCCCAGGTGTTCGGCCAGTTCGGCGATCTGGTTGATGAAGCTGATCTTGGTCGCCAGCATGCAGTTGGCGGCGTACTTGGTCAGTTCGGCGCTGCGCAGGTCCATGAACAGGATGCGGTCATGGTTGCGGTTGAACGGTGCATAGAGGTCGCGCATTACCTCGCGGACTTCGTCGCTGGCGCAGCCGACAATGATCCGGTCGGGACGCCGGCAGTCGGCGACCGCCGAGCCTTCCTTGAGAAACTCGGGGTTGGAGACGATATCGAATTTCAAGCTGCGCCCGGCTGCCCGCAACTGGCGTTCAATGTGCGCGCGCAGGGTGTCGCCAGTGCCCACCGGCACGGTGGATTTCTCGGCGAGGATCAGCGGTTGCTGGCGGTGGCGGGCCACTGCATCGCCGACTGACAGCACATGGCGCAGATCGGCCGCACCCTCGTCGTCGGACGGCGTGCCCACGGCGATGAACAGCACCTGGCAGTGCTCGATGGCGAGCTTTTCGTCGCTGCTGAAATGCAGGCGTCCAGACTCCAACCCTTCACGTACCAGGCCGGCCAGTCCAGGTTCAAAAATGCTCACATGCCCCTGCTGCAGCAGCGCAATCTTGTTCTCATCGATGTCCATGCAGACCACATCGTGGCCCACTTCGGCCAGCACGGCAGCCTGGACCAGGCCCACGTAGCCACTCCCGATTACACTGATTTTCATGAGGCATTCCTGAGGTCTGAACTGCGCGAATTGATGGTGATGACGCCGAGGATGACCAGGGCCACCCCCAGGGAGCGAGACAGGCTGAAGTCTTCGTTGAACAGCGGCAGGCTGGCTGCCAGCAGATAGACCAGGGCGTAGCTGATGCTCAGCAGCGAATAGGCGCGACCCAGCGGCACGTCACGCAAGGCCAGCAGCCAGCAGAGCATCGACAGCCCATAGGCGAGGATGGCGCTGAGCACCACCGCTACTGCCAAGGGGTCGACCGTGCCGTCGTGCACGGCCGCCCACCACTGCGATGGCAGGGGCAGATGGCTCATGCTCCAGCGCATGCCCAACTGGGCCGTGCTGACCAGCACCACGCTGCCCATGGCAAAACCAATTCCACGACCCAGGCTCATACCTGCCTCCCGAGCAGAATCACCCCGGCGATCACCAGGGCGACGCCGATCCAGTGTCGGCGGTCGATCGCTTCATGGAACACGAAGCGGGCCACCAGGGTGATCAGGACAAAGTTCAGGCTCAACATCGGGTAAGCCACCCCGACATCGAGCCGTTGCAGCACCAGCAACCACACCAGCAGGCCCAGGCCCAGGCTCACCAGCGCCAGCCACAGCCAGGGCGAGCGCAGTTTGTCGAGCAGCGCCGAAGGCCGCTCGCGCCAGCTTTCCACCGCATACTTCTGCGCCACCTGGCCCAGGCAAGTCAGCAGGCAGGCGAGCCCGACCAGTATCAGGCTCATGGCTGACTCTTGGGGAAAATCAGGATCACCAGATTGCCTTGGTCATAACGCTTGAAGTCCTGGGGCAACATGTCGATCTCGTAGTGCTCCTCGCCATTGATCCGCATGACGACGCCCACCTGGCCTTGCTGGCGGGCTTCGCTCATCCATTGCGGGACCTTGAGGAAGTCCACCCGGCGATGCAAAGTGTCAGGATAAGCCAGACCATATTTCACTTCGCCTACGGTGTTGTACAGCGCCACGTCTGCGCGGTTGAGGCGCCAGGCCAGGGCCGAGGCGGCACCCAGGTCGTTGCTCAACAGCCGGGTGCTCTGGCTGAGCTCTTGCAAATGGTCTTTGATGAACTGGTCCGGGGTCTTGTTGTAGACCACCGAGTTCGGCAGGCCGGCCGGCAGCAGGGCGATGAACAGCCAACTGCCGAGCACCGGCGCGGCCCACAGTTGCAACGGGCGCAGGGCCTGCAGGGTGTTGCACAGCAGCCAGCCAATCACGGCAACGCTGACCAGCACCAGGTGCTCGGGTTCGTTGTTGTACAGCGGCTTCTTGATCTGGAAATACACCAGCGCCAGCAAGACCAGGCCACCGAGCGCCAGATTGAGTGCAGCATTGACGCGGATGGCGCGGGTCTGGCGGTTTCTCAGACGATCCACCAGGGCATCGCCCATCAACAGCGCTAACGGCAACAGGCAGGGGAAGATGTAGCTCGGCAGCTTGCCCTTGGCCAAACTGAAGAAGGCCAGTGGCAGCAGCAGCCACAGCAGCAGGAAACCGATGCTGACCTGGCGCCGGTTTTGCCAGGCCTGGCGGATGGCGACCGGCAATAGTGCGACCCACGGCAGGCTGAACGCCAGCAGCAGCGGCAGGTAGTACCACCAGGGCTCCGCGTGCTGGGCGTCGGCACCGGCAAACCGGCGGATGTGTTCGTGCCAGAAGAAAAAATTCCAGAAGTCCGGTTCCTGGGCATGCACCGCCAATGCCCAGGGCAAGCTCACCAGCACCGCGACCACCACGGCCACGCCGCCGTAGGTCAGCAGTTCGCGCAGGCGCTTTTGCCAGGCCATGTAGGGCAGGGCGATCAGCACCGGCAGCAGCCAGGCGAGGAAACCCTTGGTCATGAAACCCATGCCACAGGCCAGGCCGGTCAGCGCCCAGTAGCCCAGGCGGGCGCGTGGTGTCTGGCTGTCAAAGGCCAGCCACAGCCCGACCAGGCTCAGGTTGACCCAGAAGGTGAATTGCGGATCGAGGTTGGCGTAGCCGCCCTGGCCGACCACCACACACAAGCTCATGTAGAGCAGGGCGCAGGTCAGGCTCTTGCGTGGGTCGCGCCATAGGCGCCGGGCGATCAGGTAGGTCAGCGCGACGCTCAGACCGGTGCTCAGGGCCGAGGCCACGCGGACACCAAACAGGTTGTCGCCAAACAGCGCCTGGCCCAGGGCGATCATCCAGTAGCCAGCCACCGGTTTTTCGAAATAGCGGATGCCCATGAAGTGCGGTGAGGCCCAGTTTCCGGTCAGGAGCATTTCCTGGCTGATCTGCGCGTAGCGGGTTTCGTCGGGAATCCACAGGCCGTGGGTGGTCATCGGCAGCAGGTAGAACAGACCGAAAGCCAGCAGCAACAAAGGCAATATCCAGCGTCTGCTCATGCGCCTTGCACCCCCAGCCAGCCTTCACGGCCGGCCAACGTGCCACGTACAACCCGGCCCGCAGGCAGCGTATCCAGCGACTCGGGGAGCAAGTTGCCCAGGGGCTGGAAGAGGATGTCGCGCGTGCGCGCCTGTACCAGTAATTGACGGAAATGCTCAGCCATCAGAATCCCTTCTACCTCTGCGTGTACGGTGTAGACGTTCAGCTGCGAGGGGCTGAATCGATCCAGAATGAATGGGTTGAACCCGTCTGCGGCCACCAGCGGGCCGACCACTTCGTCGAAAGTCGGCAAGTCCACCGGAATCTGTGGGGTGCCGAGACTGCCGTCGGCCAGGCGCGGACGAAACAGGCTGTGCCCGCGGCAGTCACTGTTGTAGCGAAACGCAAAATCCTGCTTGGCGCCAATCACCCGCTCATCGGCACGCCAACCGGCGGCGGCCGAACAGTCCACGGCCTGGCCGAGAATATCGCTGAGGCAGTCGACGCCACGGCGGATCTGCTCGCGCAACTGCGCATCGCTCCAGCGCCCGGCATTGGCCTGCCAGCCGTGGTGGTCCCAGGCATGCAGCCCCACTTCATGTCCGGCGGCCGCGGCCCGGCGCATCAGGTGCCCGAGGTCACGGCCGATGGGTTTGCCTGGCCAGGCGGTACCCGCCAGCAGGATGTCCCAGCCGTACAGGCCGGCAGCATTGGAGCGCAACATTTTCCAGAGGAACTGCGGGCGGATCAGGCGCCACAGGTGGCGCCCCATGTTGTCCGGGCCAACGCTGAAGAAAAACGTCGCCTTGACCTGCGCCTCATCCAGCATGTCCAACAACCGAGGCACGCCTTCGCGGGTGCCCCGGTACGTATCGACATCGATTCGAAGGCCCGCCTGCATCAACGCTTGTCCGCGATTTCGAGCATGGCCTCACGCAGGAAGAAGTCCAGCGTATTGCCGATGGTTTCGCGCATGTGCACGGTCGGGGTCCAGTCCAGCAGGCGCTTGGCGTTGTTGATGCTCGGCTTGCGGTGCGCCACGTCCTGGTAGCCGTTGCCATAAAACGCCTTGCTCTCGACCTCGCGAAAGCCGGCGAACGGTGGGAAGTTGCCACGCAGTGGATGCGCCTCGAACTGGCGCAGCAGTTCCTCACCCAGTTGGCGGATGCTGGCCTCGTTGTCCGGGTTGCCGATGTTGATGATCTGGCCGCTGCAGGCGCCATTGCGGTTGTCGATGATCCGCGCCAGGGCTTCGATGCCGTCGGCGATGTCAGTGAAACAGCGTTTCTGCTCGCCGCCATCGAACAGGCGGATCGGCGTGCCTTCCACCAGGTTGAGGATCAGTTGGGTGATGGCCCGGGAGCTGCCGATCCGCGCAGAGTCCAGGCGGTCCAGGCGCGGGCCCATCCAGTTGAACGGGCGGAACAGGGTGAAATCCAGGCCTTGCTGGCCGTAGGCCCAGATCACCCGGTCCAGCAGTTGCTTGGACACCGAGTAGATCCAGCGCTGCTTGTTGATCGGGCCGACGACCAGGTTGGAGGTGTCTTCGTCGAAATTCTGGTCCTGGCACATGCCATAGACTTCGGAAGTCGACGGGAAGATCACGCGCTTGTTGTACTTGACGCAGTAGCGAACCAGCTTGAGGTTCTCTTCGAAGTCCAGTTCAAACACTCGCAGTGGGTTGCGGGTGTATTCGATGGGGGTGGCGATGGCCACCAGCGGCAGGACCACGTCGCATTTCTTGATGTGATACTCGATCCACTCGGAGTGAATGCTGATATCGCCTTCGACATAGTGGAAGTTGGGGTGGCTGCGCAGGCGTTCGATGGCGTCGGAGCCGATGTCCAGGCCGTAGACTTCGTACTGGTCGTCGCGCAGCAGGCGCTCGGACAGGTGATTGCCGATGAAACCGTTGACGCCCAGGATCAGCACCCGGGTGCGCCGAGGGCTGCGCCCCGATTCGGCGCCGCGCAGCACGGAACCCTCGACCAGGCCCAGTTCGTCGGCCAGTTGCGGGCCGCTGAGGAACAGACCATTGTCGTTGCGCTGGCCGGAGGCGATCAGCAACGAGTCTTCACCGCAGGCAATGCGCAACGGGTCGACGCTGATCACGCGCCCCGGTGCCAGGCCTGCATTGCCCTTGACCACCTCGGCAGTCCAGACGATCAGCTTGTGCTCGCCGACCGCACAGAAGGCGCCCGGGTAGGGCTGGGTCACGGCGCGCACCAGGTTGAACAGTTGCTCAGCCGGTTGCTGCCACAGCAGTTTGCCGTCCGCCGCGGTGCGGCGCCCGAATACGGAGGCGCGGGATTCGTCCTGGGCTGTTTCGCGGGTTTTACCCTGGATCAGCAGGGGCAAGGTGTCGCGCAGCAGGCTGGTGGCGGCTTCGCGCAACTTGCCGTGCAGGCTCAGCGCGGTGTCGCTGCGTTCGATGGCGACCGCTTGCTGGGCGACGATGGCCCCGGCGTCGGCGCGCTTGACCATGCGGTGCAGGGTGACGCCGGTCTGGGTTTCGCCCTTGACCAGCACCCAGTTGGCCGGGGCGCGGCCGCGGTAGGCCGGCAGCAACGAGCCATGCAGGTTGTACGCCCCCTGGCGGGCGGTGGCCAGCAGCGGCTCGCCCAACAGGTTGCGGTAGTAGAAGGAGAACAGGTAGTCGGGGTTGAGCTTGGCGATGCGCTCGATCCACAACGGATGGTTGACGTCGTCCGGCGCATGCACGGTGATGCCCTTGCGTGCGCACAGTTGCGCAACCGAGCCATAGAAGGTGTTTTCCTTGGGATCGTCGGCATGGGTGAACACCGCGGTTATCCGGATGCCCGCTTCGAGCAGGGCTTCGATGCCGGCGCAACCAATGTCGTGATAGGCAAAAACAACAGCGTTTGAACTCATGGCGAAACCTGATCAGTAGAAGTGGAAGTCAGACCGTCGACAGTGACAGCGGGAGCTGGCGTGGCGGGTTGGTTGCGCAGGACTTTTTCGATGAAGAACCGTGGCCGGGCCCGTACATCGCCGTACATCCGTCCCAGGTACTCGCCCAGCAGGCCCATGCCGATGAACTGGCCACCGGTGAACACGAACAGGATGGCGAACAGCACGAACATACCGTCACCGGCCCAGCCGGCACCAAAGGCCAGGCGCAATACAATCAGGGTGAGGGCGAATAGCATGCCCAGTGCCGCCATGCTGAAGCCGATGATGCTCAGCAGGCGCAGCGGGGTGGTGGTCATGCAGGTGATCAGGTCGAACATCAGGTTGATCAGGCGCATGGTGCTGTACTTGGACTCGCCATGCTCGCGCTCGGCGTGCTGCACCAGGATCTCGGTGGTGTGGCGGGCAAAGCTGTTGGCCAGGATCGGAATGAAGGTGCTGCGCTCGCGGCAGGCCAGCATCGCGTTGACCACGGTGCGCCGATAGGCGCGCAGCATGCAGCCGTAGTCACTCATGGCGACCCCGGTGGAGCGCTTCACCGCCAGGTTGATCAACTTCGAGGGGTAGCGGCGCAAGGCCGAGTCCTGGCGATTGTTGCGCACGGTGGCCACTACGTCGTAGCCCAGCTCGGCCTGGGCCACCAGGCGCGGGATTTCCTCCGGCGGGTTCTGCAGGTCGGCGTCGAGGGTAATCACCACATCGCCCTTGCACTGTTCGAAACCGGCCATGATCGCCGCGTGCTGCCCATAGTTGCGGTTGAGGATCACCGCGACCACTTGGCTGCCGTCGCGGGTGGCAGCCTCTTCGAGCAGTTGTGCGGAACTGTCGCGGCTGCCATCGTCGACCAGGACGATTTCATAGTCCTGCTTGAGTTGGCGGCAGGCCGCTTCGGTGCGGCGCAACAACTCGGGCAGGCTTTCTTCTTCGTTGTAGACCGGGATAACGATCGACACGCAATGGATTGGATAAGGCTTCAAAGTCTTGGGTCCAGGGTCTGTGCAATGGCGCCCACTACGGGGTCGACGTCATTGGCAGTCATGTCAGGGAACAATGGGATCGAACACCGGGTGCCGAGTTCCATGGAAAGCTCGGCCTCACTGAAATAAAAGCTCACAGAATAGCTCAATAAAAATAATCCATATCAAACGGTTAGCCGACAATGATGAAAAAACGCCTGAATTGATTTTTCCCCGAGCACCGGCAGCGTGAGCTCAGACAAATCCTGTTACGGATGCGCTGAGAGTAAGCGCGAAAATGTCGAAGTGACATTAAAAATTGGTGAACGGAACGTTTAACGCTGACGTTTACAGCAATTGTTCAGGGGACGGTCAAGGCTGGGAGGTTTGTAGGAAACTTCCTGCGGGTTTAGCCTGTCAGACCCAGCTTCAATAACCCGCTGGACTATTAATAGACTTCAACAGCCGAACCGTCTCTGTTGAGCACTTTTCATTAAAGGTCATATCAGTTTGTTCGATTTACCCGATAACGCAGACACACCGACGCCCGCTGTTCAACGCCCCAATCCACTGACCCTGTATCTGGCGCGCCTGGCACCCTCCAGCCAGTTGACCCTGCGTTATGTCTTGCAGGATGCGGCTGACCGCCTGGGGTTTGATGAGTTGAACATGGAAGACATTCCCTGGCACCAGTTGCAGCCCGAGGATGTGATCGCGCTGGTGGCGGCATTGCGCAGCGACGGCTACGCGCCCAACACCTCATCCCTGTACGTCAACGCGATACGCGGGGTGATGAACGAAGCCTGGCGCATGAGCCTGATCAGCCATGAGCACCTGTTGAAAATGCGCTCGGTCAAAGGCATCGCCGGCACCCGCCTGTCCCAGGGGCGCAACCTCAAGCGCACGCTGATCCACGACCTGATGGCGGTGTGCGCCGCCGACCCCCGGCCCCAGGGCCTGCGCGATGCGGCGATTATCGGGATCCTGTACGGATCGGGCATGCGCAAGTCGGAGTCGGTCAACCTCGACCTGGCACAGGTCGACTTCGCCGAACGCAGCCTGCAAGTCACGGGCAAGGGCAACAAGCAGTTGATCAAGTACGCGCCGAGCTGGGCCTTTGCCAAGCTCGAAGCCTGGCTGGAACTACGGCGTTCGTTTCTCGAAGAGGGGCAGCCGGACGATGGCTTCCTGTTCAACCGCATTCGCCGTGGCAGCCACATCACCCGCGAGCGGATAACCAAGCATGCGATCTACTACATTGCCCGGCAACGCGGAGCCCAGGTGGGCGTAAAGATCATGCCCCACGACTTCCGCCGCTCATTCATCACCCGGGTGATCGAGGAACACGACCTGTCGATCGCGCAGAAGCTGGCGCACCACAGCAATATCCAGACCACCGCCAATTACGATGTGCGCGACGACAATGAAAGGCGGCGTGCGGTGGATCGGTTTGACCTGTAGTGAGCCCAAGGATGGGTTCTAGTGGATGTGATGCGGTTTGATCCGCTCGACAAGGTCAGCGCAAATTGTGCGGGTTATTGTTTCGCAACTTGATTACTCAATACCTTCGGCCAGTCAACGTCATTCACCGTGCCGAGTATGTGCAACTTTCGATCCGGCCCGACGGCGGCAAACAAGGCGCTGGTGTACTCGGCCTTGCGGGCGTTCTTGAAGCCGTTCTGGGCCTCGAAGTCACTGATGCAGCCACTGTGGGTGACCAGCACCAGATTGCGCTGCGCGGTCTTGTGCGCCCGCACCTCGGCACCCATGCTCGCGCCGCAGGCTGCCAGCCATTCCTGCTGGGGGACTACTTGTGCCGATAGGTAGTGCGCGGTTTGCACCGTGCGGGTGGCCGGGCTGGTCAGCAGGTCGGTGTCGGCAAGCCCCAGGGAATCCAGGGCCTGGCCCACTTGCCGGGCTGCGTCCCGACCGACCTCGGTGATGCCGTCGGCAGGGCCCAGGCAGGGGTTGTTCGACTGGTCACAGCGTTCGGCATGCCGAACCAGCACCACGATTTCCCCGGCCTGCCAGTGCTGCAACACACCGGATTTTTGCAACTGATCGCCTTGCGCCAGGAGCATTGGCGATGTCGGCCAGGCAACGAAGCCCATGACCAGTGCCGCTACCAGCAGGGTCAAAGTGACGAGGGCCAACTTGCGCATCGGCTGTTTAACCAGATTTTCACCGGATAACTTCGGTGTTCGGGACATCACCACAGCGTTCACCTGTAGAGCGTAGATACGACACTAAAATGATCCTGGCTTTGCGCGTGCAGCGCTGTCGCAGGACCAATGATGTCGGGCACTGTAGGTGTCGGCAGGTGGCAGGCGAGTGAAACCAATGTGAAAAATTCGCTTTAGCCAGAAAGCGAGTATCAGCGGATGTAAATCATTGCAGTTAATCGGCCGGACCATTGGTCGCGACAGTCCCCGGGACTGTCGATCGTTGGCCGGGCCAGTCGACTAGTGCATGAGCCTTTCCCCCCAGCCAATGAGCAACAGGAGTCCGAGCATGTCCTATGTCGATGGTTTTCTAGCCGCTGTGCCCACCGCAAGCCGCGAGGCGTTCCGCCACCATGCCGAGACCATGGCGCAGATCTTCAAGGAGTTTGGTGCACTGAACGTGAGTGAGTGTTGGGGCGACGATGTGCCCGAGGGCAAGCTGACGTCGTTTCCCCTGGCGGTGAAGCTCCAGGAGGGCGAGACCGTGGTGTTTTCCTGGATTCTGTGGCCCGATCGCCAAACTCGCGACGCCGGCATGGCCAGCTTCATGGCCGACCCGCGCGTACATGAGCCGGGCAACCAGATGCCGTTCGATGGCCAACGCATGGTGTTCGGCGGTTTCCAGCGGATTGTCGATGTCTAGCCCGGACGAGTTCATTCGTGAGGACTGATCCGGCAACTCTTGCGGTTACGGATCTCGTCCTGCGAAGGCCGTTGCTTGACGAATTCGAACCGCGGCTCGCCTTCGTTGTAAGTCACCAGCCAGCCCCATTCCAGCTCTGACTCGTCCTGCCCTTGCCGCGGGGGCTCAGCCCACCAGGGTTCTTTACTGACTATCTGGCGCATGACGCCCTCCCGCTTATCCAGTGGGTTCGAGGGTGCACCTCAAGGGTGCGCTGGCCGGGCGCTGCAGCAGCGCCTGGTTGCCGTTCTGCGAAAAACTGTAAGCGCCGCGCGCATCCTGGCCGTTGTAGCGCTCCCCCGAGTCACTCGGCACCTGGGTCAGGGTGATCGAGGTCGTGGCCCAGCGCAGGTAGAGCACGTCCGGGCCGGCCTTGAAGTAGGTGGCGGCCACCAGCGCGTCGAGCCCGTTGCAATGAAACGCCAACGGTCCTTCGGTCAGCCGGCTGGGGTCCTTGGTCCGGACGATGGCGGAGCCCTGGCGCAACTGATGGGCCCGCTCGGCATACGCCTGGCGGATGCAGGCCTTGGGCTCGGCGGTGGAGGCGCATTGATTGCGGTTCAGGGTCCAGAAGCGCTGGTCGGTCATGACCTTGTCCGGGCGCGGTACCGAGCGCTCATCGGTGAGGGCCAGGCGATACAGCCGGTACAGTTCTAGGTCCATGCGGGCCAGTTGCGGATCGCGGCAGATCAGCTTTTCCACCACCAGGCTGGCCGGGGCGCACTCGAAACTGGTTTTGTACTGGGAGTCAGCCCAGGCTAGCTCGCTGTTCACCGTGCAGGCGCCGGTGGCGAGGAGGGTGGTGCACAGGGTCGTGAGCGTTTTCATGCTGGCTTCACTCAGATCATCAGGTGCTACCCGGGCAAGGGTGAGCGCCATGATCCGCGTTATGGGTCTATCAGTGTAAGTCAGTGGGCAAAACTTGCCACAGGCGCGGCCTACCGCAGGGCCAGTGGCCGCTGAGATAGACTGCAGGGCAACAGAGCAAGCGTGGGAGCGGTTGACATGGATTCGCTGATCACGGCCGCTGCCCGGGCACTGGCGGTAGGCGACGCGCTGGGGGCACTCAAGCACGTCGCCTTGCGCGACGATCCGCCGGCGCTGGCCCTGCGCGGCATTGCCATGGCGCAGTTGGGCGACTTTGCGCGGGCCAAGGCCTTGCTGCGCCGGGCCAGCCATGACTTCGACCCGAAAGAACGGGTAGCACGGGCGCGCTGCGTGGTGGCCGAGGCGGAAATTGCCTTTGCCGCGCGGGACCTCGGCTGGCCACAACCGGCCCTGGAGGCGGCGCGCGAGTGCCTGCAACTGCACGGCGACCGGATCAATGCCGCCCATGCCCGTTACCTGCAGATTCGCCGGCTGTTGCTGATTGGCCAACTCGACGTGGCCCAGGCCCAACTTGCCGCATTGCAGCCGAGTACGCTGCCAGCGGGGCTGCGGGCGATCCATGGGCTGATTGTCGCGGGTCTGGCGATCCGTCGCCTGGATGCCCCGGCGGCGCGCCTGGCCCTGACCGCCGCCGCACAGGCCGCGCGGTTGGCCGCAATCCCGGCGCTGAGTGCCGAAGTGGCAAGCGCCTGGCAGGTACTCCAGGCCCCGGCGGCGCGATTGCGCTGCCAGGGCACAGAGCGACTGCTGGGCCTGGAGGCCGTCCAGGCGCTACTGGGGTCCGGGGCGCTGGTGCTGGATGCGCGTCGGTATCAGGTCCAGCAGCTTGATGCGCGGATTTCCCTGGCGGGTCGCCCGGTCCTGATGGCGCTGCTGACGCTCCTCGGCGAAGCCTGGCCGCAGGCAGTGCCCAGGGCTACGCTGATCGCTCGGGTGTTCCGCCTGAAACTCTGCGATGACTCCCAGCGGGCCCGCTTGCGGGTAGAAATCGGCCGCTTGCGCGCGCTGTTGCGGCCCCTGGCCGAGGTCAGCGCAACCCAGGGTGGTTACGCCCTGGTGCTGCCTGCACCGGGCACGCTGGCCGTCCTGGCCTGGCCAGTCGAAGACCCCCACAGCGAGGTGCTGGCGCTGTTGCTGGACGGTGAGTGTTGGTCGAGTTCGGCCCTGGCGCTGGTGTTGGGCGTCAGCCAGCGCAGCGTGCAGCGGGCCCTCGGCGCGCTGGCGACCGAGGGCAAGGCGCAGGTGTTCGGCCGTGGTCGGGCAGCGCGCTGGACGCGTCCACCGATTCCGGGATTCGCGACCACATTGTTACTCCCGCTGCCCTGGTCCGGTGATTAGGCTCAAGGCTCCCAACCACTACGAGGATGTCGCGATGAAACAGTCAGCTGCAAGCATAGTGCGCGAGTACGGCCCCTTTCCCGGGGTCGACAGTGTGCACGGCGTCACCTGGGACGGTGAGCGCGTGTGGTTCGCCAACAACCTGGGCCTGATCGCCCTCGACCCGGACAGTGGAAAGGCGCTGGAGACCTTCGCCATGGCCGCCGATGCCGGCACTGCTTTCGACGGCCAGCACCTGTACCAGATTGCCGGGAACCAGATCCACAAGATCGACCCCGCCAGCGGCCGGATACTGGACAGCATCCCGGCTCCCGGCGACAGTGATTCGGGGCTGACCTGGGCCGAAGGGTCGCTGTGGGTCGGCGAGTACCAGGACCGGCAGATTCATCAGATCGATCCCGCCTCCGGGAAAATCCTCCGGACCCTGCAATCGAACCGTTTTGTCACGGGCGTGACCTGGGTCGACGGTGAGTTCTGGCACGGCACCTGGGAAGGTGAGGAGAGTGAGCTGCGGCGGATCGACCCGCAGAGCGGCGAAGTGCTGGAGACCCTCAACATGCCTGCCGGGGTCGGCGTCTCGGGCCTGGAGTCTGATGGCGCCGAGCAGTTCTTCTGCGGCGGCGGCAACAGCGGCCGCGTGCGGGTGGTGCGGCGGCGCTGAGAGGGCTGTTGCGTCCCGCAAGCCGGGGCGCAACACACCGCGCATCGCTGATGCCAACTACTTTATCCGGTGCGATGTCATCTATGATCAACGGATCCAGAACAACCCATGCAGCGTGCAACAGTGGGTGCGGCAGTACCTGTCGACATCCGCCTGATAAGAAAACGGGAAGGCCGCCATGAGTGAACAACCGGGAACCCGCAGCGATCCGCTGGAACAAGGCCGACTGCGCTTGCTGATTGACGCGGTGGTGGACTACGCCATCTACATGATCGACCCCGATGGCATCGTCGCCAGCTGGAACGCCGGCGCGGCGCGGATCAAGGGGTATGACGAGGCCGAGATCCTCGGTGCGCACTTTTCCAGGTTCTACACCCCAGAGGATCGCCTGGACGGCAAGCCACAACGAGCCTTGCGCACCGCCATCGAGGAGGGGCGTTTCGAGGGTGAGGGCTGGCGGGTACGCAAGGACGGCAGCCATTTCTGGTCCCATGTGGTGATCGACCCGATTCGCGACCCCCAGGGCCTTCTGTTGGGATTTGCCAAAGTCACGCGCGACCTGACCGAGCGCAAGGTCGCCGAGGAAACCCTCAAGCAGAGCGAGCAACAGTTTCGCCTGCTGGTGCAGAGCGTCACCGACTACGCCATTTTCATGCTCGACCCCAACGGCCGGGTCAGCAACTGGAACATGGGCGCCCAGCGGATCAAGGGCTACCTGCCGCAGGAAATCATCGGCCAGCATTTTTCCGTGTTCTATACCGCCGAGGACCGCGCCGCGGGCGAGCCCGAACGGGCCCTGGAAGTGGCGACCCGCGAAGGGCGGTTTGAAAAGCAGGGCTGGCGAATGCGCAAGGACGGCACGCGCTTTCTCGCCCACGTGATCATTGACCCGATCCGCGGTGAAACCGGGGCGATTCTGGGGTTTGCCAAGATCACCCGCGATATCAGCGAAGTGACCCAGGCCCAGAAAGAACTGGAGATGGCTCGCGAAGCGCTGTTCCAGTCACAGAAGCTGCAGGCCATCGGTCAGCTCAGTGGCGGTATCGCCCATGACTTCAATAACCTGCTGACGGTCATCCTCGGTAACCTGGAACTGCTGCGCAAGCGCGCCGGGGAAGACCCCAAACTCCTGCAACTGCTGGACAACGCCGCCTTGGGCGCCCAGCGCGGGGTCTCGCTGACCCAGCGCATGCTGGCCTTTGCCCGGCGCCAGGAGCTCAAGGCGGAGTCGGTGGCCTTGCCCCACTTGCTGGAAAACATTACCGGCTTGCTGCGCAGTTCCCTCGGGCACCTGGTGACGATCCACTGCGACTTGCCCCCCGACCTGCCGCCGGTACAAGCCGACATCAACCAGTTGGAACTGGCAATCCTCAACCTGGCGACCAACGCGCGCGATGCTATGCCCCTGGGGGGGCGCATCCTGATCAGCGCCGTGGATTCGCTCAAGGGGCATCCGATCCCGGCCCAACTGACGGGCCAGCGTTATGTCAGCCTGTCGGTCAGCGATAACGGACACGGCATGGATAGCGAGACCCTGGCCCAGGCCACCGAACCTTTTTTCACCACCAAAGGCGTGGGCAAGGGCACCGGATTGGGCTTGTCGATGGTTCACGGCCTCGCGGAGCAACTGGGCGGGTGCCTGATGCTCAGTAGCGAGCAGGGCCGGGGTACCACCGCTCAGTTGTGGTTACCCCTGGCCGTCACGGCGGCGCCCCGGGCGTCCACTGAACTCGACACGGCGGACGATGGGTTCACCCGCCTGTGTGTGCTGCTGGTGGATGACGACAGCCTGGTGTTGACCAGCACCTCGTTGCTGCTCGAAGACCTTGGGCATCGGGTGATCTGTGTCACGTCGGGCACCGAAGCCCTGCAGGTGTTCAAGAAGCGCAGCGACATCGACCTGGTGATCACCGACATGGCCATGCCGCTGATGGATGGCGCACAACTGGCCGCAGCGATCCGCGAGCTGCACCCGGACATGCCGATCATCCTCGCCACCGGCTTCGCCCAGCGCCTGGACGGCTTCGTCGCCAACTTGCCCCGCCTGGCCAAACCCTTCACCCAACTGAACCTGATGGAAATCCTCAACAAGGCAATGCGCTGAGTGGCGATGAGAGGCAATCCTGTGGGAGCGAGCCTGCTCGCGATGGTCGTGAACGATGACGCGTATCTTCTGAATAAATGCGGCGCTCTCAGGTTTTTCGCGAGCAAGCTCGCTCCTACACAAGCCAGCGCGCACTTGTGGGAGCTGGCTTGCCAGCGATGGACGTCAACCCATAGGTATGGATGCAAGGCCGCCGTCAGGGTTTCAAGTTTTTACCCTTGTAGCGCTCGTAACCGACCAACAGCGGCTGGGTGCTCAAACCGTGGAGCAAAATACTCAAGGCCACCACCGACAGCGTGAAGTGGGTAGACACAGCCGCCACCTGCGGATCGAGCCCGTGGTTGAGGGCGTAGAACAGGTAAAACAGGCTGCCGATCCCGCGAATGCCGAACCAGCCCACCAGCAGGCGCTGGCGCATGTCGAGCAGGTTGCCCCAGGGCATCAGCAGCACACTCAACGGCCGGATCAGCACGAACAGCGCCAGGGCCACGGGCAGGGCGCGCCAATCCCAATGGGTGAGCAACACGACGCCCAGCAGCGTGACCAGAAACACCTCCATGGCGCGCTCGACGATGCTGCCGAATGACAGCATGTCGCCCATCATGATGCCTGCCGCGACCTGGCCGTCCGCCAACGCCTGCCGATCACCGTGGATCGCGTGTTGCGGCTCGACATGCTGATGCCCGACCAGCGGCTGCACCAGGTGCTCGGCCGGCGTTCGGGCGCCACCGGTCAAGCGCACTTCGGCCTGGCGCAAGCCCAGCCCGGCGGCAAACACCGAGAGAAACCCATAGCCTGCGATCGCCTCGGCCGCCACATAGGCCAGGGCAATCAAGGCCAGGCTCAGGTAGTCGTTGGGGGACAGGGTGCTGTCGTCATTGCGGATGCGCATCGACAGGGTCAGGCGGCCCAGCCCACGGCCCATCCAGTAACCGGTCAGCAGCCCGGCGGGCACCGCCCAGAGCAAATCGCGCAGCAGCCATTCGCTCAACCACGCGCTGTCGTCGCGCAGGAGCAACAAGCCGAGAATCACGAACGGGAACGCTACCCCGTCATTGAGCCCCGACTCGCCCGACAGGCCAAACCGCACCCGGTCGTAGTCCTTGGCATCGGTGACCTGCACCAGTGACGCCAGGACCGGGTCGGTCGGCGCGAGGATGGCGCCGATCAGCATCGACACCCCCCAAGGCAAACCCAGCAGGTAATGCAGCAACAGGCACACGCCGAGGATGGTCAGCACCATCACCGGTCCGGCCAGGCCATAGGCAATGCGCCAGGCGCGGTTGGAAAGCGGCAGCCGCAGCTTCAGTCCGCCGACAAACAGCGAAAACAGCACCGCGACCTCACTCAGGTGCTCCAGCCAGAAAGACGCCTGGGCGATCTCCAACTGCAACAGACCCAGGCCCGAGGGCCCGATGGCGACGCCCAGGATCAGGCACACTGCCGAGGTAGTCACCGGCAGCCAACGCAGATAGGAAGAGGTCAGTGCCAGGGTCAGCAAGACCGCCCCCAGCACCGCCATCCATACAATGAAATTCATCGCCGCACCCTCTATCCCCCTGTGACAACAGCAGGGGACGGGGAATTCAGCGTGTCAACCGGGGCTTAGCGCACAGAGTGCCGACCGACGCACGTTGTGCAGTTGCAGCACCGCGCCCAGCAACGCCACGCCTGCGGCACTGCAGGCCAGTGCCCAACCCGGCAGGGCCCACAACAACAGCAGGCCGCCAGCCGCTGCACCGATGGCACTGCCCAGGTACAACGCCGATTCATTGAGGGCCACCGCCAGGTCGCCATCGCCATGGCGTTCCCGGGTGGCGAGCAGTTCGTTGTTCTGCGGCACCTGCAAGGCCCAGCCGACGCAACCCCAAAGGGCGATCGGCAACAGTGCCAGCCAGGGCGACAGGCCCGCCATCACGGGCAGGAGCAACAGCGATCCGCCGAGGACCAGCATGATGATCAGGGTCAGGATCGGCCCCTGGATGCGCTCCAGCAGCGGGCCGACCAGGAAACTCCCGGCCACCCCACCCAGGCCCCAGACCCACAGATAGGGGGTCATGTTGCCAATACTGCCGTAGGCCGGGTCGCTCATGAGCGGCGCGATAAAGGTGTACATGCCCAGGCTGGACACCGCCGCCAGCAGGGAAACCAGCAAGATCGCCAGCACCTTGCGGTCGCTCAGCAAGGCCAGCTTGCTGCGCAGGGCCACGGTCGGTCCGGCCGGCACCGCCGGTAATAGCCGGTACAACCCCAGCCAGGCAGCCGCGCCCAGCAGTGCCACCAGCCACAGCGCGGCCTGCCAGCCGGCACCTTCGGCCAGCAGCAGACTAAGGGGCACCCCGAGCACGGTACCACTGGCCATGCCGGTCATGATGATCGCGATGGCGCTGCCCCGTCGCTCAGGCTCTGACAGCGCCGCACAGACTGTGATGCCAGTCGCCAGATACACCCCGGCACCCAGCCCGGCCAGCGCCCGGCAGAGCATCAGCAGGGCAAAGTCGTCGGTCAACGCACCGCCGACATTGGCCAGTACGAACAGCCCCAGTGCGCCCAGCAGGCCCAGGCGCTGGCGATGCCGGGGCAGGAGGGCGACCACCAGTGGCGAGCCGATGCCGTAGGCCAGGGCGAACACGGTCACCAGTTGCGCGGCGATGGCCATCGGCACGTTGAAGGCCTGCTCGAGCATGGGCATCAGGCCGGCCGTCGCGTAGGACGCCATGCCCAGCGCGAAGGCGCCGGTGGCAATCAAGTAGACCGAAGTGGGGGTGGTATAACGCATGCACATCTTCCTTGTCTGGCACAGAGGAGCGGGGGGGCTGGGCCCGGTGCGGACAATTCTTTAGCAGGCTAATCATTGTTACAATATCTACCGTTTATGCTGTTACTAGGAGTAACCGGATAATGGGCAGAACACTCGAGCGCACTCGCTTGGAGCTAGCGGCGTTCCTGCGCAGTCGCCGCGAACGCGTCACTCCCGAGCAGGCCGGGTTACCTGCCGGTGGACGCCGCAGGACCCCCGGCTTGCGCCGCGAAGAGGTCGCGGCGTTGGCCGGCGTCGGATTGACCTGGTACACCTGGCTGGAACAGGGCCGCGAGATTGGCGTTTCACCGGCCTTCCTCGACAATCTGTGTCGGGTCCTGCACCTGGACCCCATGGAGCGCCGACACCTGTACCTGCTGACTTATCAGCGGGCGCCCGCTGAGCAGGCCCAGACCTGGTGCGTGGTGCCCAAGGTCATCCACCGTTTGCTCGCCGACCTGACGCTGCGCCCAGCCTATGTGTTGAACCTGCGTTGGGACGTGCTGGCCTGGAACCCTGCCGGTGAGCAGCTGTTTCACTTTGCCGGCAAGCCGCCGGAGCAACGCAACCTGCTGTGGATGCTGTTCACCGATGAACACATGCGCGCGCTGTTCGACCCGTGGGAGGAACAGGCGCTGCAGATGCTGTCGAGCTTTCGCCGGGACTTCGGCCACGGCTCCCGACAAAGCGATGTCGCGGAGCTGGTCAAGGACCTGGAGAAAATCAGCGCCGAGTTTCGCCAGGGCTGGTTTCGCCAGGATCTGCATGGCCCTTGCCAGGGCACTCGGCACCTGCAGCTCCCGGACCTGGGCGCGGTGGCGTTCGAGCACAGCATGCTGACCATCGACGCCGACCGGCACCTGCGCCTGGTGTATTACGCACCGTGCCAGGAGGGTGACGGGCAACAGCGGTTTGAAGAGTGGATGCGCGATCGTTTGTGCTGACGCTTTTGCTCGGGGGGCCGGACGCAATGTCCCAGGCCCGCCGATTCCTGTAGTAGCTGCCGAAGGCTGCGTTGGGTTGCGCAGCGACCCCCGGCGGTATTGCCAAATCGAATGAACGTCCTGCGGCCGTTGACGCAGCCTCGCGCTGCTCGACAGCTGCTACGGGGTAGGTACGGGCAGCTTTTTCCTTGCCCGCGACTACATAAAACATCATTTCGCTAATTCCCAGCGCGTCACAGAATGCGCCCAACACCCCTGCACAGTCAGCCGTAATCGCAGCACCACGATGACCCGCATCAGAGGCGGCAGCCATGACCGATCTGAACCCTTCCCACTTTCAGAAGTGCACAGACATGACCGTTGAAACAATCCAAATTGATACGCTTGTTGTGGGTGCCGGTCAGGCCGGCGTGGCCATGAGTGAGCACTTGAGCAAGCTTGGGGTGCCGCACCTGGTGCTGGAGCGCAACCGTATCGCCGAAGCGTGGCGCACAGGGCGCTGGGATTCGCTGGTTGCCAATGGCCCGGCGTGGCACGACCGCTTTCCGGGCCTGGAGTTCGCCGGCCTGGACCCGGATGCCTTTGCCCCCAAGGAGCAGGTGGCGGACTACTTCGAAGCCTATGCGAAAAAATTCAATGCACCGATCCGCACCGGGGTCGAGGTGCAGAGTGTCGAGCGTAATACCGATCGCCCGGGGTTCACGGTCAATACCAGTGCCGGGCTGATCGAAGCGCGGCATGTGGTGGTCGCCACCGGCCCGTTCCAGCGCCCGGTGATCCCGCCGATTGCCGCGGCCATCAGCGGCATCCAGCAAATCCACTCGGCCGAGTACCGCAATCCGCAGCAACTGGCCGCAGGCGCGGTACTGGTGGTGGGCGCCGGGTCTTCGGGGGTACAGATCGCCGATGAATTGCAGCGCGCCGGCAAGCAGGTGTACCTGTCGGTAGGGGCTCACGACCGGCCGCCACGCGCTTATCGCAACCGTGATTTCTGCTGGTGGCTGGGGGTGTTGGGCGAGTGGGATGCCGAGGCCATGCAGCCCGGCAAGGAGCACGTGACCATTGCCGTAAGCGGTGCCCGCGGGGGTGAAACCATCGACTTTCGTCGGCTCGCCCAGCAGGGCATGACCCTGGTTGGCCTGACTGAGTCCTTCAACGGTGCAGTGGTGAACTTCGCCGCCAACCTGGCCGACAACATTGCCCGCGGCGACGAGAACTACCTGGCCCTGCTGGATGCGGCAGACGCCTACATCGCCCGCAACGGCCTCGACCTGCCGCTGGAGCCCGAAGCCCGCAACCTGTTGCCCGATCCGGCCTGTGTCAGTCAACCGATCCTGCAGTTCGACCTGGTCAAGGCCGGGGTCAGCACCATCATCTGGGCCACCGGCTACACGGTCGACTACAGCTGGTTGAAGGTCAACGCCTTCAAGGACAACGGCAAACCCCAACATCAGCGCGGCGTGTCGAGCGAGCCCGGGGTGTATTTCGTTGGCCTGCCGTGGCAGTCGCGGCGCGGCTCCGCGTTTATCTGGGGGGTATGGCACGACGCCAAACACGTCGGCGACCACATCGTCAAACAGCGCACCTATTTCGCCTACCGGGATGCCGCACAACGCCAGGCCGATGCCGAGCAGGCGTGCGCGGCACCGCTCCAACCAGCCAGCTGCATGGGAGTTCGTTGATGCCTACTCATACCCGCATCCGCATGTTCAACACCAAAGACACCTACCCCAACCAGACGCTGGACAACGACCTGTGCCAAGCCGTGCGCGCCGGCAATACCGTGTACGTGCGGGGCCAGGTCGGTACCGACTTCGATGGGCAACTGGTGGGCCTCGGCGACCCCCGGGCCCAGGCCGAGCAAGCCATGCGCAACGTCAAGCAACTGCTTGAAGAGGCCGGCAGCGACCTGAGCCACATCGTCAAGACCACCACCTACCTGATCGACCCGCGCTACCGCGAGCCGGTGTACCAGGAAGTCGGAAAATGGCTCAAAGGGGTGTTCCCGATCTCCACTGGCCTGGTGGTCAGCGCCCTCGGCCAGCCGCAGTGGCTGATGGAAATCGACGTGATTGCCGTGATCCCCGAATAAGGAACCGACCATGACCTTTTCCATCGTTGGACGCTGCGCCGAGACCGGCCAGTTGGGCATCTCCATCAGCTCCTCGAGCATCGCCGTCGGTGCTCGTTGCCCGTGGCTGCGGGCCGGTGTCGGCGCGGTCTCGAGCCAGAACATTACCCTGCCGGCCCTCGGCCCGCAGATTCTCGACGGCCTGGCCGCAGGCGCCACGCCGCCCCAGGCCCTGGACCAGGCCCTGACCCGCAACGGCTACAGCCAGTACCGCCAGGTGGCGGTGGTGGACGCCCAGGGGCGGACCGCGGTGTTCAGCGGCAGCCAGGCCCTGGGCACCCACAACGCCCTGGCCGGTGAGCAGTGCGTGGCCGCGGGCAACCTGTTGGCCAACACCGGAGTGATCGAAGCCATGGTCACGGCCTTTGAACACAGCGAAGGCTGCCTTGCCGCCCGTTTGCTCAGTGCGCTGCAAGCCGGCCAGGCGGCCGGTGGCGAAGCCGGCACGGTGCACTCGGCAGCGCTGTCGGTGGTCGACGACCTGACCTGGCCGATCGTCGACCTGCGGGTTGACTGGGCCGAGCACCATCCGATCGACGAACTGGGCAAATTGTGGAGCGCTTACCAGCCACAACTGCAGGATTACCTGACCCGCGCCCTCGATCCGACCCAGGCGCCCAGCTATGGAGTACCGGGTGATGAGTGAGCCGCGCAGCCGCGCCCTGCTGGCCAGGCTGGTGGGGTTCGCCACGGTGAGCCGCGATTCGAACCTGGCGCTGATCGAGTTCGTGCGCGACTACCTGCAGGGCCTGGGCGTGGACTGCGAACTGATCTACAACGCCGAACGCAGCAAGGCCAACCTGCTGGCGTCCATGGGGCCGCAGGTGGCCGGTGGCATCGTGCTGTCCGGGCACACCGACGTGGTACCGGTGGATGGCCAGGCCTGGACGGTCGAGCCGTTTTGCCTGAGCGAGGCCGACGGCAAACTGTTCGGCCGCGGCACCGCCGACATGAAAGGCTACCTGGCCTCGGTCCTGGCGGCGGTGCCGGTGTTCCTGGCGAGTGGCTTACGCCGGCCGGTCCACCTGGCGTTGTCCTATGACGAGGAGGTCGGCTGCCTGGGCGTGCGCAGTTTGCTGGAGCTGTTGCCCCAGCGGATCCCGGCGCCGGCCTTGTGCCTGATCGGCGAGCCGACCGAGCTCAAGCCGGTACTCGGGCACAAGGGCAAGCTGGCGATGCGTTGCCATGTGCACGGCGCCGCCTGCCATTCGGCGTACGCCCCCTACGGGGTGAATGCCATCGAACAGGCCGCGCGCCTGATCGGCCGGCTGGGTGAGATCGGCGCCACGCTGGCCGAGCCGCACCTGCAAGACCGACGTTTTGACCCGGCTTACTCCACCGTGCAGGTCGGGGTGATCCAGGGCGGCACGGCGCTGAACATCGTGCCGGCCGATTGCCGTTTCGATTTCGAAGTGCGCGCCTTGCCCGATTTCGCCCCGCAGGCGGTGGTCGATGAGTTGCAGCACTACGCCCAGACCACACTGCTACCGGCGATGCAGGCGATCAAGCCCGAGACGTCGATCCGCTTTGAGCAACTCTCGGCCTATCCGGGCCTGGCAACCCCGGCGGACAGCGCCGCCGCTCGCCTGATCGCCCGACTCTGTGGCAGCGATGCCTTCAGCACCGTGGCCTTCGGCACCGAAGGCGGGTTGTTCGACCAGGCCGGTATCGCGACCGTGGTCTGTGGTCCCGGCAGCATGGAGCAAGGACACAAGCCCGACGAGTTCGTCAGCGTCGAGCAGTTGCATGCCTGTGACCGCCTGATGGATCGGCTGGCGGCCTGGCTGAGTGCACCCGAAGAACAATGACAAGGCCTTGCGGCCGCCCATGCGTGTCCCGCCGCCGCCTCAGTGCGTACCGGCATTCTCGAGGAACAGATCCATGTCCAGATCCTTGCGTTGCAGTCTTCCGTTTGCCCTGGCCCTGTTGAGCGGCGCTGTGTGCGCCGCGCCCCAGAGCCTCACCGTGATTTCCTTTGGCGGGGCCACCAAGCTGGCCCAGGACAAGGCCTACTTCCAGCCCTTCAACGCCAGCGGCGCGGGCAACATCGTCGCCGGCGAGTACAACGGCGAACTGTCGAAGATCAAGGCCATGGTGGCCGCCGGTCACACCAGTTGGGACGTGGTCGAAGTGGAAAGCCCGGACCTGCTGCGCGGCTGCGAGGAAGGCCTGTTCGAGAAACTCGACCTGAGCGCCCTGGGCGACCCGGCGCAATTTGTCCCGGGGGCACTGACCGAATGCGGGGTCGCCACCTATGTCTGGTCGATGGTCCTGGCCTTTGACCAGGGCAAGCTGGCCAAGGCACCGCAGAACTGGGCGGACTTCTGGAACGTCAGCGACTTTCCCGGCAAGCGCGGGCTGCGCAAGAGCGCCAAGTACACCCTGGAAATCGCCTTGCTGGCCGATGGGGTGAAGATGGATGAGCTGTATCAGGTCCTCAACACCCCGCAGGGCGTGACCCGGGCCTTTGCCAAGCTGGACCAGATCAAGTCCAGTATCCAGTGGTGGGAGGCGGGCGCCCAGCCGGCGCAATGGCTGGTGGCCGGGGACGTGGTGATGAGCGCCGCCTACAACGGTCGCATCGCCTCGGCCCAGGAGGAGGGCATGAAGCTGAGCATCGTCTGGCCGCAAAGCCTGTACGACCCGGAGTACTGGGCCGTGGTCAAGGGCACGCCGAACAAGGCCCTGGCCGAGAAATTCATCACCTTTGCCAGCCAGCCCCAGGCGCAGAAAGTGTTCTCGCAGAACATCCCCTACGGGCCTGTGCACCTGCAGACCCTGGCCTTGCTACCCCAATCGGTGCAGGCGCAATTGCCCACCGCCGAGGCCAACCTGGCCGGTGCCGGAGCGGTGAACGCCGAATTCTGGGTCGACCATGGCGAGGAGCTGGAACAACGCTTTAACGCCTGGGCCGCCCGCTAAGCCCACATTACCGCGGGAGCGCCGCCCGACTCGCTCCCACCGCCTGCGAGGACTGCGTCCTCGAACGCAGCCTCGCAGGCTCGACAGCTGCTACAGGGGAAATTCGGACACCAGGAAAAAGCAGGCCGGCCGGTAGGCCGCCTCGCTTGCCCTTACCACTCAGGCCGACTGTCAGGTCGCCGTGCTTTTGCTCTTGATCTTGATCCACCGCCCCATCGGCAGGCTGAGCGAAGGTATGCATCCGGGGGGAGGCGCGTAGCGCCGTGCGGCGAAGCCGCATACATCGAGAGGAGGTGCAGCGAAGCAAACCGGAGGCGATGCCCCCGGATGGATACCGTAGCGAAGGAACCCCGAGCCTTAGCGAGGGGCCGTACGTCAGGGGTAAGAGCCCTTGGTTACTTGGGGCTTTTCCAAGTGACCCGCCGTCAGGGCGGAACCATTAGCCGCCATCACCGCAACAACGGATAAACCCACAGTCCTAGTCCACGCTCGACAGCTGACGGCAAACGGCATCAATCACGGTTTGAGGCTGTTCCCGGTGGGGAACATGCTGGCAATCGCTGATCAGCAGCATCTCGCTTGTGCCGCCAGTCAGGCTGGCGTATCGATGGGCATGTCGGGTTGAACCAAACTCGTCGTCTTCGCCGTGGATCACCAGGTGCGGGCAGCCAATCGCGGGCAGTCCCTGCTCGATGGTCCAGTCAGCGTAAGTCGGGCTAAGCCAGGTGTGCGTCCAGGCATTGAGCACCCATTGGGCCTTCTCACCGTGGTATTTGCGCAGACGCTCGATCTGTCCCGGTAGTTGGAACTGCGCTTGGGCAAGCTGCACGCCCAGCACCGTGCGTTCCTCGACAAAGGCCTGGGACGACTCGGTCACCAGGGCCAGGCAGTGCTCGGGAAACAATGCGGCGCAGTGGGTCGCCATGGCACCCCCCACACTATGACCAAAGGCGATAAAGCGCTCGATACCCAGGCTTTCGCGCACGAACGGCACATAACGTTGGGCTTCCTGGCGAATGAAGTCGTTGGACCAATCCCCAGGATGGGGGTCTGAACGACCAAATCCCAAGCGGTCATAGGCCACCACATTGCGCTGGGTGGCGCGTGCCAGCAGGGAAGGGAAGTCGCGCCACAGTTCCACGCAGCCGAGCGAGTCGTGGAACAGGATGATCGGGGCTGGTGGCTGAGCCTGGGCCCGATCGTTCGGGTACCAGCAGCGCGCGAATACCTGACCGTAGGGCGTGGATACCGAAAAATCTTCCTGATTGATGGATGCCGGCATGGATAATCCTCCTTTTGCACAACGGGGTGCGCTAGCCTTTTGGCCTATTATCGCCACAAACGACGCAGCGCATGTGCATCACGCACAGTGGGCTATCCATAAACACCTCAGGAGGCGCGCAATCGCAGGATCTGCGTGCCGTCAAAGGGGTCAGTGAGGTAATGCGCGTGGACCCCGAAGGTGTGCAGCAGGCGTTGCGGGGTCAACACGTCGAGCGGTTTGCCAAGGGCGACCAGGCGCCCCCGTTCGAGCACCGCCAAACGATCACAGCCAAGGGCCTGGTTGAGGTCGTGCAGGGCAATCACCGTGGTCACGGGCAAGGCATGAACCACGTTCAGAATCGCCAGTTGGTGCTGGATATCCAGGTGATTGGTCGGCTCGTCCAGCAACAGGATCTGCGGGCGTTGCGCCAGGGAACGGGCGATATGCACGCGCTGACGCTCGCCGCCGGAGAGGCTGCGCCAGGTGCGGCTGCTCAGATGAGCCGCATCGACGTCGCGCAGCGCTTGCGCGACGATCGCAGCGTCCGCCGTCGACCAGGGACTCAAGGCCGACAGCCAGGGCGTTCGGCCCAAGGCCACGGCATCGAACACGCTGATCGCATCCAGGGTGTCAGCCTGCTGCTCGACCACTGCCAGGGTTTGCGCGATGGTGCGTCGTGACAGGGTCTTGAGGTTTTGCCCGTTGAGATGGATGGCGCCCTGACTGGGGGCGCGCACGCCGGCCAGCAGCTTGAGCAGGGTGGATTTGCCGGAACCGTTGGGCCCGACCAGGCCCAGGGTCTCGCCACGATGAATGGCCAGGTGGATGTCGCGCAACAACTGCGCATCGCGAATGGCGAAACCGAGACCGGAACAACTCAGCACGCAAGGCTGAGTAACAGACACAGACACAGACACAGCCGCGGTCATCGGGCATTCCTCCGGCCCACCAGGATCAGTGCGAACACTGGCGCTCCGACCAGTGCCGTGACCACGCCGACCGGAATCACCTGGCCCTTGATCAGCGTGCGGGACAGCACATCGGCAGCGATCAGAAACACCGCCCCTCCCAGCGCACTGGCCGGCAGCAGACGGGTATGGCCCGTCCCGAGCAACAGCCTGGCGGCGTGGGGAATGACCAGGCCGACAAAGCCGATGGAGCCGACAATCGAAACCATTACTGCTGTGACCAATGCCGCGCAACTGATCAACAGCAACTGCACAGGACGCACCGCAATGCCGAGGGAGGCCGCGGAGTCGGCGCCAAAGGTGAAGGCATCCAGCGCGCGGCGGTGCCACAGGCACACCGCCAGACCGGCCAGTGCCACCGGTACGGCCAGCCACACGGATGGCCAGCGCACGCCACTGAGATTGCCCAGCAACCAGAACATGATGCCGCGCGCCTGTTCGGAGCTGGCCGACTTGGTGATCAAAAACGCCGTGAGCGCGTTGAACAGTTGCGAACCGGCGATCCCGGCCAGGATGATCTGCCCGGTAGTGCCCGGTGCACCGCTGGCACGGCCGAGCAAAACCACCACGGCGAAGGCCAGCACCGCGCCGGCAAACGCCCCGGCGGACATCGAGATCGCGCCGGCGCCCAAGCCCAGCAACGCCACCAGCACCGCGCCTGTCGAAGCCCCCGCGGAAATCCCCAACAAGTAGGGATCGGCCAATGGGTTGCGCAACAGCGATTGCAGGATCACCCCGCAGGTCGCCAGGCCCGCACCGCACGCCGCGGCCACCAGCGCGCGGGTCAGGCGGTAGTTCCAGACGATGCCCTCGTCGATAGGGTCCAGGGCATGCCCGGCGGCCCACAGTTTGTTGGCCAGCACCTGAAACACCACCATGGGCTCGATGTTGGTTTCGCCGATCGCCACACCGGCAATCAACGCGATCAGCAGGGTCGCCAGTGCCAGGGATGTGCGCAGTAGCATCGTCGTCATTGCGCCAGGTCGTAGCTGTTGAGGGCCGTAGCCAGGGTTTCCAGGCCGGCGAACATCCGCACGCTGGCCTGCATGGCCATGGCGTCGAGGATAATGATGCGGTTGTGTTTCACCGCGTCCATGTTGCGGGTCACCGGGTCGCTGCGCAGGAATTGCAGTTTCTTTTGATAGTCGTCAGCCGGGAAGCGGCGACGATCCATACGGGCGATGACCAGGAAGGTCGGGTTAGCCTTGGCGATGGTTTCCCAGCCGACGCTTGGCCACTCTTCGTCGGACTCCACCACGTTGCGCACGCCCAGGGTGTCGAGCATGAAGTCGGGAATGCCCTTATGCCCGGCGACATAGGGATCGATATCCAGACTGGCACTGGAAAACCAGACCAGCGCGCTGGTGTGCTTCAGATCCTGGTTCTGCACCGTGGCCACGGACTTGGCCAGGCTGGCCTGGAGTTGCGCGTTCAACTGCAGCGCACGCTCCTGGACATCAAAGATCTGCGCCAACTGGGTGATGCTCTTATAGATGCTGTCGATCCGGAACGGCGCCAGGCGCGTACCGTCGGCCCCCACCAGATTGTCCTTGGACTCACAGTCCGAGGGCATCACGTAGGTCGCGATCTTCAGCTCGTCAAACTGCTCGCGGCTAGCCACTACCCCTTGCGGGCCAACCGTCCACTCCAGCTCGACGGCCACCAGCTCCGGGCGCTTGCCAATCACCGACTCGAAACTCGGTTCATTATCGGCCAGGCGTTCGATCCCGGCGTTTTGCGCCTGGTACTGGGGCAACACGTCGTTGAACCACAGGGAAGTGCCGACCAGTTTGTCACCCAGCCCCAGGGCAAAGAGCATTTCGGTGCCGGCCTGGCCAATGCTCACGACCCGAGCCGGGGCCTGGGCGAAGGTCTGTGTGCTGCCACAGTTGTGCAGCGTCAGCGGGTACTGAGTGGGCGCAGCCTGGGCGAGTGAACAAACACCCAGACCCGTGGCGAGAGCGACAACGCGGGACAGCAGCATGATGCAATCTCCATTTGAACCGTACACGGAGCAAGGGTGTAGGGCCTGGAAACACATCAACGAGCGCTGCCGAAAAGCCGGGCAGGGGTCGATCACCAAAGTGACGCACGCGCAAGGATGTCCCTCCCGGACACCCCGCCGGTTAGTGATTGTTGCGTTGCCGGCAGGTCTCCTGACTGATGCGTCATGGCGTGCTCCAGCCTTCCCGGGTGATCCCAGTGGCAGTTCAGGAGCAGGCTCGGCACCTACAGTTGCGGGGGCAGTTCCGTTTGATGCGTTGCGCGCATCATGGATTCCCTATTATTCCCATGAGGGAACCGGCGGCGGCATGGTAGTCGATTGAGGGGGTGGAGGCGAACCTATGTTCTCACGCAATCACTCAACGAGTTCCTACAGTGATGCCCTGACCACCAATGGACAATCAACGGGTTGGGCTCCCGATTCCTCGAGGGTCTCGATCAGATGCCGGGCAGACTTGCGCCCGATCTCGTAGTACGGCAGTTGCACCGTGGTGAGCGGCGGGATGAACAGCTCTGCAATACCGATCATGTTGTCGTAGCCGAGCACAGCGACATCGTCGGGAATTTTCAGGCCACGGCCCAACAACAGCTGATAGGCACAAAAGGCAATACGGTCGTTGCCACAGATCAGAATGTCGAATTGGGGACGTCCATCAATAATGTGCCGATCGAGGATGGCTGCCGTTTCACCATAGGCGTCATGATCGGAGAGGTCGTACTGCAGGAGCGCCTCAGGTGGCAGTCCGAATGCCTGACAGGCACGCTGCAAGCCTTTTTGTCGTAGACCCCAGGCCAGGCTGTGTTTGGGCAGATTGATACACAGAGGCCGCTTGTAGCCATGACCCAACGCGTGGTGTACGGCCCGATACTGGCCCATTTCGTCGTCGGGCACATAGCTGACCAGCCGACTGTCATCAGCCAGGCAATTGGCGAGCACCAGGGGTTTGCTCTTCAATCGCTCGGGAATGCACACCTGGCGCAAGCCCATGGCGCTGAAGATCAACCCGTCGGGACGGTGCGATAGCATCAGGTCGATATTCTGGTCGGTGGGCGGGTTGCTCAGCAGGTTGAGAATGAAGACATTCCAGCCCGCCTGTTGCGCGGTCTGCTCGATGGAGAGCAGCAGTTCGACGGCGAACGGAGTGGTCGCGGTGTCCAGCGCGAATACACCGATGGTTCGGGTCTGGAGGTTGTCACCACGAATTCTGCGCGCCGACAGGCTCGGTACGAATTGCAGTTCATCAATGGCGCGACGCACCCGCTGAAGGGTTTCGGGGCTCAGTTTTTCCGGATTGTTGAGCGCTCGAGAAACCGTCATCAGGGACACGCCGGCCAGCTGTGCAACGTCTTTCACTGAAGTCATGCGAGGCGAAACCGGTCAGGTTGACGCTGGATCATGCCACATGGCCCGCGCTTCTCGCGACTCGAATGACGCTGCTCATAACCATCCAGAGTCGAGAGGCCACGCCCGGGGAATCGAGACACGCCCGCCAGACCCGCTTGCCAGAAGCTTCACACCCAGGCTACCGGGCTGTGGGTAGAGGCGACTGCTGAGGCTGAAGCGCCCGTTTTCGTCGAACACCTCAATGGACGAGCGATCAAGGAACACACGCAGTTCCAGTAACCCTTGTGCCGGGTCTATCGATACGCTGCGCTGGCCGGTGACTTGCGCACCCGAGCGGCTGCGATCCAGTACCAACCGCTGCAACGCGGCATCGTAGTAAAGCAACGTTTGTTCTTGGCCATCCTCGCTGCAACGCAAGGCGACTCCCAGATGGCCGTCGATGCAGCCGCGTAAATCCAGGTGCACATGGATTTCGAGCATATCGCCGCTCACGTCTGCTACCCACTGGGTGCCCGACGCCTCCCACCACGGCGTGCCTGGCAACAGCGTCGTGCGCAGCGCGGTGAGCTCTCGTGCCGGATACACGCAAAGGCGATCGGCGCACAGTTCAAGTTCGCGCGGCAAACCGAGCATGCCGCACCAGTGATGGGCCTGGCTCGGCATCGGGCTTTCCCACATGTCGAGCCAGGCCCACACAAGGCGCCGACCGTCGGCGGCCACCAGCGTTTGCGCCGCATAGAAGTCGTGGCCGTTATCCAGCTCGATAAAAGGGCCGCCAGTGAAGTTCCATTCGCTGTCGAGTCGACCCACCCGGTAACCCGTCTGGTATTTGTTGAGCCGCTCGTAACCTTGGGGTGACATGCCTTGTGGGGAGTACAGCAGCACATCGCGTCCGTTGAGTCGGAACAGATCCGGGCACTCCCACATGTAGCCATCGCCCTCCCTGCCGCCAGCCACATAGTTGAGGAACTCCCACGTGTGCAGATCCGTGGAACGGTACAGCGGGAGCAGCGGCATATCGCCCAGACGTGCGCCGACAATGAGGTACCAATAGCCATCCTCCTTCCAGACCTTGGGGTCACGAAAGTGCATGATCGCGTCTTGCGGCGCGGTCTCGATGACGACCCCTTGCTTGGTGAAGCTGATGCCGTCGACGCTGGTGGCCAGGCACTGGACTTGACGGATCGAGCGTTCGTCACCCACTTCCCCCAGCCAGATGTGTCCGGTGTAGATCAGCGCCAGGGTCTCCCCGTACACCAAAGCGCTACCGGAAAAACACCCATCGCGATCGAAGTCATCGCCGGGAGCCAGCGCAATGGGCAGGTGCTGCCAATGCACCAGGTCGGCACTCTTGGCATGGCCCCAGTACATCGGGCCCCATTTCGCTTCGAAGGGGTAATGTTGATAGAACACGTGGTATTCGCCACGAAAGTACACGACCCCGTTAGGGTCGTTCATCCAGCCTGCCGGGGGGGCGATATGATAACCAGGCCGATAGTCATGGATGACGCGAGACAGGCCGCTGCTCAGTGCCCGCTGCGCGAGGTCAAGCTGATCAGGCATTGGATCGCTCATGTTGTTTGAAGAAAGGGTCATAGGGCGCGAGCTCGGACTGGGTGCAGAGAGATGTCATTGGGCGAGTTGTCACTGGCTTGCGATTGGCGCGCCAAGGCCGTGCCGTCGTGGTCGAACAAGTGCAGGTTGTCGATCTCCAGTTGCAGTTCGACCCGATCGCCCGCCCGCCATCCGGCGCTGACCTCACAACGACAGATCAGTGGCTCGTCCTGACCTGTTTCCAGGTGCACATAGGTTTCGCTGCCCAGGTACTCGACCGAGGTCACGACGATGCCACCGGTTCCCTGCGCCGCATTGAGCGAAATGTGCTCCGGGCGAATGCCCAGGCTCAGCGCCGTGCCCGCCGCCAGGTTCGTGCTGTCGAAGGGCAGGGAGGTCATCCCCAGAATCGGGGTGTCGACCAGGCTGATGGTGCCCGGGGTATGCAGGCGCGCCGCCAGGAAGTTCATTCGGGGTGAGCCAAGAAAACCGGCGACAAAACGGCTCGCTGGACGCTCATAGAGTTCGCGCGGTGAGCCGATTTGCTCTACGCGACCGCCATTGAGCACAACAATTTTGTCGGCCAGGGTCATTGCCTCCACTTGATCGTGGGTGACGTAGATCATGGTCGAGCCCAGTCGATCATGCAGCCGGGCGATTTCGTTGCGCATCTGCACCCGCAAGGAGGCATCCAGGTTGGAGAGCGGCTCATCGAACAACAGAATGTCCGGTTCACGCGCCATGGCTCTGCCCATTGCGACCCGCTGACGCTGCCCGCCAGACAGTTCTTTTGGCTTGCGTTGCAGCAGTTTGTCCAATTGAAGGATCTGCGCTGTTTTCAGCACGCGCTCGCGCAGGCTGCTCTTTTCAGTCTTGGCCAGCTTGAGGCCAAAGCTGATGTTGTCGTAGACGCTCATGTGCGGGTACAGCGCATACGACTGAAACACCATGCCGACGCCTCGCTCGCGAGGTTCCAGGTCGTTGACCCGTCGCCCGTCGATCAGCATGTCACCGCCGCAGATTGACTCAAGTCCGGCGATCAGCCGCAGCAAGGTCGACTTTCCGCAGCCCGACGGCCCCACGAACACCACGAATTCACCCGCAGCGATCTCCAGGCTGACGTCGCGCAGAATCCGCATGCCGCCCAATTGTTTGTTCACGTTGTCCAGTTTCAGCTTGATCACGATGCTGTTCCTTGTAGTTGTTGGGCATCAACCCTTTAACGCGCCGGCAGTGAGGCCGGAAACGATTCGACGCTGGAAGATCAGCACCAGAATCACCAGTGGCACGGTGACCAGCACCGAGGCAGCCATCAACAACCCCCACGGCAGCTCATGGGAGCTGCCGCCGGAGATCAAGGCGATGGCGACCGGCACCGTGCGTTGTGTGTCGGTGAGGGTGAACGTCAGGGCAAACAGGAACTCGTTCCAGGCTGCGATGAAGGCCAACAAGCCAGTGGTGACCAGTGCGGGCCAGAGCAACGGCAACAGCACGCGGGTGAGGGTGACCCAGGGCGACGCGCCATCCATGATTGCCGCTTCTTCCAGTTCATGGGGCAGTTGGCCCATGAACGTGGTCAGCACCCAGACGGTGAAGGGCAGGGTGAAAATCGTGTAGCTCAGGATCAGCGCCCAAGAGGTGTTGTACAGACCCAGGGCGCGGATCACTTCGAACAGCCCCGACAGTACAGCGACCTGGGGAAACATCGACACGCCAAGCACCATCATCAGTACCGTGCCACGCCCACGGAATTTCACCCGTCCCAAGGCATAGGCGGCAGTGACACTGAGGAACAGCGCCAGCGTCACCACGCAAAGCGCAACCACCAGCGAATTACCGATAGCCCGCAGGAATGAGGCCTGGTGCAGTACCGCTGCGTAATTGGCGAAGTCGGGGTTTTCGATCCAGTAGCTCACCTCGAACAAGGCACTGGAGGGTTTTAACGACGTCACGATGGCGTAATAGAAAGGGAAGACCGCATACAGCAGCAAAACCCCGATCAGACTCCAGAAGCCGAGGCGCAACAGCGCCTTTTTCAGTAGGCGCAGGCTCATGACCGAACCTCCATTTGACGGCGTCCGAGGTAGAGATAAAGCATGGCGATTACCGCAACGACCAAAAACAGCAGAGTCGAGGCCGCGCTGCCATAGCCAACATCCTGGAACTCCACCAGGTGTTGGCGGGCATAGATCGACATGCTCATGGTGCTCGAAGAGTTCGAAGTCAGCACATAAATGACGTCGAATACCCGCAGGGAATCGAGGATGCGGAAGATCGCCGCCACCAACAATGCGGGCATCAGCAGTGGAAGGGTGACGTGCCAGAACACTTTCAGCGGATGAATGCCATCGACCCTGGCGGCTTCGTAGCAATCGCTGGGCAACATCTGCAGGGCAGCCAGCATCAGTAGCGTGACAAAAGGTACGGTCTTCCAGACGTCGACGATGATGACCGCCCACATCGACAGATCCGCATCCGCCGTCCAGGCCAGGGGGGCATCAATCAGGCCGACGCTGAGCATCATGTGATTGATGATGCCGAACTGGTCGTTGAGCATCCATGACCAGATCTTCGCCGAGACAATGGTCGGAATCGCCCAAGGAATCAGAATCATCGCGCGCACCAGGGAACGGCCGGTAAACTTGATGTTCAACAGCAAGGCCACCAGTAGCCCCAGAACGACTTCCAGTCCCACCGACACCACGGTGAAATGCAAGGTGTTACGCACAGCGTTCCACCATTGGGGATCGACCAGGATGCCCGACCAGTTGGAACCGTCGTGGAACAGATAATTGCTCAAGCCTACGAAGGCTCCACCACGGGTTTGCGCCAGGGTGGCGTCCGTCAGGCTGAACCAGAATGTACGCAGTAGCGGCCAGGCGGCCACCAGGGCCAGACATAGCAACATCGGTGTCAAAAACAGCCAGGCGGCGCGTACTCGGCGACGCTGTACAGGCGTTTCCCTGGCGAGCAGGCGCTCGTCACAGGGGTCATGTGTCGTTGAGGCAGACATGGTGATTTCCTTCCTTGTGGCTTACCAGTTCCGGCGTTTGATGCGGGTGAGTTCGCTTTCCAGTTCGGCCAGCGCCTGATCGACAGGCAGCTCGCCCGCCAGCACGCCATGCACTCGATCGAAGAACGCATTGGAGACCCTTGGATAGCGATCGGCGGTGATCGAGGCGGGACGCATGACCCCGTCGTTGAGGATGCTGTGCAGCTGACGGTAATAAGGCATTGCCGCGAGCAGTTCGGGATCTTGATACAGCGACTCGATCACCGGGTTATAGGCGGCAGTCAGCGCACGGTGTTTTTGCTGTTGGGCACTGGTCAGGTAGCTCACCAACTCTGCGGCCAGTTTTGGCTGGGCGCTGTAACGCGACACCGCCAGGCCCCAGCCACCGAGGGTGGAGGCATGGGTGCCGGTACTGCCGCCGCGGGGCAGGGGAGCAACGCCGACCTTGTCTTTTACGACACTGCCCTGGCTTTGTACCAAGGCCCAGACATAAGGCCAGTTACGCATGAACAAGGCATTTCCCGACTGGAATACGCCACGTCCTTCTTCCTCGGTGTAGTTGAGTACGCCGCGCGGGGAGATGTCTCCTACCCAGCTTTTCGCCAGGGTCAAAGCCGTTTTCGAGGCCTGGCTGTTGACCACGATGTCGCCTCGTGGATTGACCAGCCCGCCTTCCGGTTGGCTGCTGATCCACTCCAGCGCATTACACGTCAGCCCCTCGTAAGCGCGTCCCTGAAAGATATAACCCCATGCATTGGGGTTCCCGGCAGTGCGCTCGGCCTGTTGCACATCCCTGGCGGTAGCCGTCATTTCCTCCCAGGTCTGAGGAACCTGCTTGTTGTACTTCTCGAGCAGGTCCTTGCGGTAATACAGCAGGCCCGAGTCGGTGAACCACGGCATCGTCACCAGCCGTCCACTCACCGTGGCGTTATCCACCTGTGCCTGGAAGTAGCCTTGGGTCGCGTTGGCGGGCAGCACCTCGCGCAGATCCATCAGATGCTCGGCCAGCATCCCCGGCCACACCATATCGATCTGGATGATGTCGATGTCAGTGGACTGAGCACTGAGGATCTGTTGGTAAAACGACAACCTCTCGGTCGCCGAGTTTGGCGTAGAAACCACTTCGACGTTGTTGCCGGTCTGTTTCGACCAGGCCTCGACAGCCTCCTTGCACAGTTGCAACTCCGCACCCACCGCACCGCAGGAGATCGTCAGATCGGCTGCGCTGGAGACGGATGGCAGTCCGGCGCAAAGGGTGATGAGTGCTGCGGGCAGGAGAGATTTCAGATGTTTCATTGAGCACCCTTTATTTTTGTTTTAAGAAAAGTTAACGTTAACATCGCCAAATGTAGCAGCGTATTTTCGATGAGGCACCCTTTTTTTCGCCGATTGCCACAGATTTCAAATCGCGAAAAGAAGGCCGGTCGCAGGCATTGAACAATAAAAACAACACAGGGAATTCACATGCACAAAGCGTCAAGCTGGCTAATCGCAGGTGTACTCGGCACATCGGCGGCGACCTCTCAGGCCGCGACTCTGGAAGAACGCATGGCTGCGTTTGAAGCACGCGCCAGCGCAGCGGAAAAGCGCGCAGCGGCCGCCGAACAGCAAACCCAAGCACTCGCCAGGGAACTACAGCAGATCAAACTCGCCACGTCCGCCGCGCAGCCTGTTGCTTCCACTGCGCCCGCCATGGCGCTGCCCACGCTGGACTCCCGCCTGGCAACACTTGAAGCCCGTCAGCAACGCATGGACAAACAGGGCAGTACCGCACACCTCACTGACGGATTCAGCTTCAAGGGCTACGCTCGCTCCGGGTTGCTGGTGAACGATGGACTGGGGGGCGGTCGTGGCGGCCCGTATGCAAGTCCGGCAGGTTCAGTGGGAGGAGCCGTCGGGCGACTCGGCAACGAAGATGACACCTACATGCGCATAGACCTGTCCAAAGAGCTCTATGCGCAGAACGGCACCCGTTCCAAATTCACGGTGTCCATCGCCGATGGCGTGGAAAGCTCCAACGACTGGACAGCTGATGACAGTAATCTGAACGTGCGCCAGGTGTTTACAGAGCTCGACCATCTCGCTGCATTCAAGGGTAATTCAGTGGTGGAGAACGCCACCTTGTGGGCAGGTAAGCGCTTTGATCGAGATAACTTCGATATCCACTGGCTGGACTCGGACGTTATCTTTCTGGCCGGTACCGGGGGTGGCATCTACGATGTGCAGATGAACAAGAATTGGCGCTCGAATTATTCCTTGATCGGGCGTAACTACGGGGACTTCAGTGAAGACGGCATTGACGCCGATGTGGAAAGCTACATTCTGACCTCCAACCAGTTCTTCGATAATGGTCAGTGGCAGTGGATGTTCAACGCCATTGGCTCAAAGAAAAACGACATTGGCACTCGCAGTAATGAAGCCGGTCTGACGCCTGCCGATTCCGGCTTGCACAGCATGTTGGTCAATCACCAGAAAAACTTTTTCGGCAAGGAAGGCTTCTTCAAAACGGCGCTGCTCTATGGCCAAGGTCTGGGGGCAGAGGTCAAGAACGTCGGCTCGGATGGTGAGCTGATTGAAGAGGCCCGCGCTGTGCGCCTGGCACTTTACGGCGAGACCCCCATCGCCCCCGGCTGGCGCATCGGCCCCAGCTTGCTGGCCGAACAAAGCAAGGATCGATACGTCAAGGGTGACAACTACGCCTGGATGACCCTGAACATGCGTTTGGCCAATGCAATCAACCGCAATTTCGAGATGGCCTACGAAGTGAGTTGGCAAACCATGGACCTCGACCCGAAGGGCTATCTACAGCGTAATGCGGTCGATGGTGACTTCTGGAAATTCACGATCGCCCCGACGTTCAAACCAGACGTTGGCGAGCTGCTCACGCGTCCTGAACTGCGGGTGTTCGCCAGCTTCATGGATTGGTCTTCGGATCTGGACGGATACAGTACCCAAGACTCCTTCGGCAAGACGGACTTCAACGCCGGGGGCGTCTGGCAATACGGTATACAAATGGAAACCTGGTTCTAGGATTTGAACGCGTTAACGCGATCAACACGCTGTAGCGAGCCTTTAAAAGAGCAAACGACTATGTATTTGGTATGTGGCGAAGCGCTGTTCGATTTCTTTAGTGAAAATGCCCCAGAGCCTCAAGCTTCAAAAATAAACTACACGGCCATTGCCGGCGGCTCACCGTTCAACGTTGCCGTCGGACTGCGGCGCCTGGGTATCGACGTGGCGCTGTTGGCCGGGTTGTCCACCGACTACTTGGGCCGGCGTTTACAGCAAGTCCTGCAGGAGGAGGGCGTGCGCCTGGACTACCTTCAGGACTTCGACGCACCGACCACTCTGGCCATGGTCGCCGTGGGTGCCGATGGCTCGCCGCATTACAGCTTTCGCGGCGAAGGCTGCGCTGATCGTCTGTTGTTGCCGGGGCATCTGCCTGTGTTGGGCGCTGACGTGCGCGGGCTGCATATCGGCTCGTTCGCGTTGGTGGTGCAGCCGATTGCCGACACCCTGCTGGCCCTGGTCCGCCGGGAAAGTGGCAAACGCCTGATCAGCCTCGACCCCAACGTGCGGCTCAACCCAGAGCCGAACATCGAAGTGTGGCGTGAACGTATCGGCGCTCTGGTCGAACATGCCGATCTGATCAAGGTCAGTGACGAAGACTTGAGCCTACTCTACCCTGAGCGTGATCCACAGAGCGTGATCGAGGGCTGGCTGGAGCACCGCTGCCAACTGGTATTCCTCACCCGTGGCAGTCAGGGCGCGAGCGTTTTCAGCCGCCACCATGGCACGTGGTCGGTGCCGGCCCGTGCCGTGATGATGGTCGACACCGTGGGCGCCGGCGACACCTTCCAGGCAGCATTGATCGCTTGGCTGACCGAGCAGCAGTTGGATTCGGTGGAGGGCTTGCAGCGCGTGTGCCGTGAACAGATCGAGGCAATGCTCACCTTTGCCGTCAGTGCCGCTGCGCTGACCTGCGGCAAAACCGGGCCGGACTTACCTTTTCGGCATCAGTTGGATTGATAGCGGGCCAGAGGTGGTCAATGCGCTGGTCAGTCATGTGAGCATGGCCGTTGTTCATCAGCGGCCGCACCCTGGATTTCGAGACTGTTGGTTACAAACCCGGTTAGAGTGCTGATCAATCTCTGCTCATAAGCTCCCTCCACTCGATTCGCATCGCCGCACCAAGTGGTTCCAGCGAACGAACCGGGCCAAAAAACCGTATATCAATCGTTATGTGAAGAATGAATCGTCCGCTGTTTGTTTCTCTCGATGGGCCCAAGGGAACCGGCAAAACCACGCTGTTGGAGGCCGTTACCACAGTACTGAGGGCCGGCGGCAACAAGGTGATCCGACTTTGCGAGAAAAAAAGCGATCCCTATCGGGGTGAAACAATGGCCCTGGTCAACCAGTTCGTCAGAACTCCCACCCGGGCGCTGGAGTGGGAGGTTTGTCAGCGCTTTGCGGACAGTCGTCGCTGGATTTCCCAGCACGTGCTGGCCAAACAGCCAGCGGACAGCATCATCCTGATCGATCGCTGGTACCCGTCGGATGCCGCGTTTCGCCGCCAGGTCCCGTTTGCAGAGATTCTGCAGTTGAACATTGATCGCAACGTGCAAGTACCCGACCTGCATGTCGGGGTTGTCACCCACCCGCAGATTTCATGGGCGAGGGCAGCGGCCCGCCGCCGTGGGCTGAGCAGCACGGTGATCCATACGCTGGAAGAACAAGTCGTTTGTACCCAGGCGTTCGAGCGAGTGATTGCCGATCACGGCTGGGTTCTATGCCGGAATGAAGGAACGATTGAAGAGGCGACGCTGCAGGTGGTTTCGCAGATTTATAGCGTCCTTCGCTGCGCCGCCAGGACTCGCAATGATTTAACCTGAGGACTTATCGGCGCAAGGAGCAGGGCAGTGATCAAAATTCGAGCGGCAACCATAGAAGACATTCACGTACTTCGTGATATTGGCACAGAGACGTACAGAGACCATTTCTCTGACATCTGGACCCTTACTGGCATGCAAGCTTTCTTGAGTGAAGACTTTTCAATCCACGCGCTTCAGAAATCGATCGAGTCACCCGAGCATCACTGCTGGCTCCTGGCACTCGACGACGAAGAACGAGCGGTAGGTTTCTCAAAGGTCAACTGGTCCAAATCAATCCCGGTGACTGGTCAGGTTGGCGCTGAGCTTCAGAAAATTTACTTCCTGAAGTCTCAGGCTGGTAAAGGTTACGGGAAACAACTTCTGCAGTTTATTTGTCAATCTGCTGAAAACCGTAATGAACGCTTCATTTGGCTCGACGTACTGAAGACGAACACCAATGCCCAGCGTTTCTACGAAAGCTTCGGCTTCAGAACGCTCGGCGAAATCCCTTTCAGTACTGACAAGGCTGAAATCGGGATGGTTGTGATGTCCCGTGAGCTTGGGCGGTAATCCGCTTCAACTGACAACCAGTCGGGTTGCCTGGTTGTCATAGGAAATCAGAAGGTGACCGGCATACCTCGGATTTACGGTTCGATGAGTGCCTTACGACGCCCATGAACAATACTTCATTTAACATAATATACATTATGCGAACTGTGGCATATGAGGCCGGGAGGCTCTGGGGTCAGATTTTAAGACAGGCACCACCTCCTAAGCACCACCCCAAGTCAGGCTTACTGCCCGACGATGTCACTGGCAATGCGAGCCTCACGTACTCCACGAGTTTAGTGATGACCCGTTACGCTGGCTGACGACCACCTCATTATCCTCGTCAGGACCCAGTTGGAAAATTCCGCGCTGTAGGACGCTCATCAGTTCTGGCTGTTGCGGCTCAACCCAGCAACCTGTGAGTTGGTGAATGGCGCTTACATGCTTAACCGTCGACCTGGACGTGCTGTACGCAAAGAATACCTCCAGAGATCTCACGATCGCCTGGGGTTTTCTATGGCTGACTGGTTATCGGTCGGCCTCACTTGATAGCGGCCTGATGACGACAGTTCGTTATGCAATGGGGATTATCGGTTGCCTTGCAGTAATTGCCGCGGTTACGGGATCCGCCTTGCCAGTCAAACAGCCCAATGCACGTTGCCGTTCTGCAGCAGTCATGGTGCCGAGTCTGGTGTAAATCGACCTTGGTTTTTCGTCTTAAACCTTATCCAGGTCGTTCTCTTCATAGGCACCACAAGGCGCTGGAAGCCCCATGTTCCGGGCATTCCGTAGTTGCGGCTACTGTAGGAAATACCCGCTTTTAGCGTTAACACTGTGATGGAATGGGACGTGTCGGGTGCTTTATGCGTATGCGCATTATCGTTCACGTCCATCGCGAGCGAGCTCGCTCCTACATAAAATGCGCGGGTGTGCCCTGCCCTTAATATTCCTATAGCTTATAACTCAACTAAAGGTCTATTTAGTTGAGTTATATATTGGTCAGAGCTGGAGCATGGCTGATCAGTCCCCTGCTCCCCAACTTTTGATCTGTGCCCGGCGCAGTTAGCGTTGTGCCGTGATCCTGACTACGCTTCTGTTCGGGTCCCTATCGGAGTTTGGGTAATGAGCAAGAAAAAACCGGCGCTTGCGAAAGTGCAGTCCCCCGCGCCGCTGGGTCGCAAGGACTACGAGAAGCAACTTGCCGCCCTGCATGTCGAGTTGGTGAAGTTGCAGCAATGGGTGGTGGCCACGGGGGCCAAGGTGGTCATTGTGTTCGAGGGGCGTGACGGTGCGGGCAAGGGTGGCACGATCAAGGCCCTGACCGAACGCGTCAGCCCACGGATCTTTCGGGTGGTGGCCTTGCCTGCCCCGTCGGAGCGGGAAAAATCCCAGATGTACCTGCAGCGCTATATGCCGCACATGCCCGCCGCTGGCGAAGTGGTGATTTTCGACCGCAGTTGGTACAACCGCGCCGGCGTGGAACGGGTCATGGGTTTTTGCACCGAGGATCAGGTGCGCACGTTCCTCGACCTGGCTCCAGCTTACGAACGATTGATGGTCAATTCCGGCATCCTGCTGTTCAAGTACTGGCTGGAGGTCAGTCCGGAGGAACAAAGCCGTCGCCTCAAGGAGCGCATCACCGACGGGCGCAAGACCTGGAAACTGTCGCCCATGGATCTCAAGTCCTACAACCGTTGGGATGAGTACACCCGTGCGCGCGACGAGATGTTCCAGGCTACCGACTCGGGGTGGGCGCCCTGGCATGTGGCCCGCTCGGAGAACAAGAAGTCGGTGCGGCTTAATGTGATCACGCACCTGCTGGAGCACATTCCCTACGAAACCATCAAGCAACCGCGAGTCAGGCTGCCCAAGCGCAAGGTGGGCGACTACAAGGCCATCAACTATCCGTTCAAATACATCGCCGAACGGTTCTGAGCCCCAGGGCAAGATTCACCACAGGGCCGGGCGCATCTATGGGCAGTGCATGGAAATCGATGTGGTTGCTGGCACTCGTCCTGTTCGGGCCGGGGGCGGTTGCCGTGGCGGCGGACTCCAGCCCGGTCGGCCTGGTCGCCAAGACTGAGTTCGTCGTTGCGCAGAATGACCTGCCGGGCTTGCAGGCCCGGCTCGATGGCCTCAAGCAGCAGGTGTCGCTGGCCGACAGCCTGTCCCAACTGGTCAGTCTGCAGGACTTGATTCAGGCCTACCTCAACGACGTCGAGCGGCAGCAGTCGGCGCTGCTGCCGATGCAGGCCCAGCTCCAGGCCCAGTTGGGGGTGCTGGGCCCCGCCTCCGCAGACGAACAGGCGCCGGAAAACACCGACATTGCAATCCAGCGCATCCATATCATCGAGCAGAAAGACAAGCTCGACAGCAATCTGAAAACCCTGGCCGGGCTCAAGGCCAGTGCCACGGAGCTGACCACCCAGATTGCCGCCCTGCGCCGCAACCTGCTGGAAAGCGAAGTGACGCAGCGCAGTAGCAGTATCCTCAGCGCGGATTTCTGGCGGCCGTTGCTGACCCCGCAAGCCGAAGACCGGCTACGGCTCAAAGCGCTGCTGCAGGAAATCGGCGCCACCCTGGCCTCGATCTGGCAGCCGGGCCAGCGCCTGCTCAGCAGTGTTTTGCTGCTGCTGGCACTGGCGGTCTGGACCCTGGGCCGCAGCGTCGCTGAGCGCGGGCTGTTCTGGGTGTGCATATATCGCATGCCCGAAGGTCGGCTGCGTCGCAGTTCTTTGGCGTTGGCGTCGATCCTGGCCACGTTGCTGACCGCTACCTGCGCCTTGCAGTTGCTGTTTTACGCGGTGACGCGGCAACTGCCGTTGACCCCCATGCTGCAGAGCCTGGCCGAAGAAATCGAAAAGCTGGTGTACACCTGCGTGCTGATTATTGGCCTGAGCCGCGCCTTGCTCTCGACCCGCCATCCTTCCTGGCGACTGCCAGCGATTGCCGACCCTGTGGCCCTGGCGATGGAGCATTTTCCGCAGATCCTGGCGGGCGTGCTGCTCGTCCTGGTGACGCTGTCGCAGATCACCAACGTCAGCGGCATGAGCCCCCAGGCGGTGATTTTCGGGCGTGGGGTGACCGCGCTGATCGTGACCCTGATCCTTGCGGTCCTGCTGTTGCGCACCAGCAAGATCCGCCGGGCCGTGGCCGCCAGCGGTGAGGCCCCGGAAGCCGGCACCACCCTGGCCGGGCTGATGTACGCGTTCGCCAGCCTGGCGATCGTGGTCTCCATGTTGGCGCTGCTGATTGGCTACATCTCGCTGGCCCGGTTCATCACCTATGAAATCGTCTGGATCTTCATTGTGTTCTCCGGTTTCTACCTGTTGATGCAGTTGCTCAGGGACCTCTGCGAGTACCTGTTTTCCCCCAGGCAAGCCAGCGGCAAGGCGCTCAAGCAATTGCTGGGGATTGGCGATGCGCGCCTGGAACAGGTCTCGACTGTGCTGTCGGGGGTTGGTCGCGCGAGCATGCTGTTGTTTGCCCTGATTGCGCTGCTGGTGGGCGGTGTCGGCACCACATTTGGCCAACTGTTTGCCCAGGCCCTGGAGATTCTCGGCGGCGCGGGCCTGCGCAAACTGAACATCATTCCCGGGCACTTGCTCAACGCGGTCTTGGCGTTGTTGATCGGCATCTACCTGATCCGCTCACTGCGTCGCTGGCTGGACAACGAGTTCCTGCCCAAGACCGCGATGGACCCCGGCATGTGTGCGTCCCTGAGCACGCTGTTTGCCAACATCGGGTACGCCCTGGTGATTTTGCTCACCCTGTCATCGCTGGGCGTGCAGTGGACGAACCTGGCCTGGATCGTCAGTGCGTTGTCGGTGGGCATTGGTTTCGGTTTGCAGGAGATCGTCAAGAATTTCGTCTCCGGCCTGATTCTGCTCACCGAGCGCCCGGTCAAGGTCGGCGACCTGATCAGTATCAGTGGGGTCGAAGGCGACATCCGGCGGATCAATGTCAGGGCCACGGAAATCCAGCTCAGTGACCGTTCCATCGTGATCGTCCCCAACTCCCAGCTGATTTCCCAGAACCTGCGCAACGTAACCCTGGGCGGCAGCGCCCAGGGGGTGGCAACGCTGGAGCTGGTCTTCCCGCTGGATATCGATCCCGAGCAAGTCAATGAACTCCTGTACAGCACCTACTGCGAACACGAGAACATCCTCGACCACCCTGCCCCCTTCGTGCGCTTCAGCAAGTTGACGCCCGATGGCATCACCCTGACCGTCACCGGTTATGTCAGCAGCCCGAGAGTGGTCGGCAAGATCAAGAGCGACCTGCTGTTCGAGATCCTCAAGCGCCTGGGAGCCGCCGGCATCTCCCTGGCCAAGCCGGCGGCGCTGGAGTGACCGCCGGCAGCGGCCACCCCCGGTTTCAGCTCAGTTCTTGCTCGCGGATCAGCTTCTTGTTGATCTTGCCGACGCTGGTCTTGGGGATCTCGCTGACGAACTTGAACTGCTTGGGGATCGCCCACTTGTTGATCCGCCCGATTTCGACAAAGCTCTGCAAGTGTGCTTCGAGGATCTTGCGGTCCAGGTAGTGCCCCGGTTCGCACACCACCAGGGCCATGGGCCGTTCCCCCCACTGCTCGTCGACAATACCCACCACCGCCACCGACATCACCGCCGCGTGTTCGCTGATCAGGCTTTCCAGTTCCAGGGAACTGATCCACTCCCCGCCCGTCTTGATCACATCCTTGATCCGGTCCTTGATTTCCACCCCGCCCTGGGCATCGATCGAGGCCATGTCGCCGGTGTGCAGCCAACCGCCCTGCCACAGCTCGGCGCCCTTTTGCGGCTCCTTCAGGTAACCCTGGGTCAACCAGGGCGCACGCACCACGATCTCGCCCAGGGCTTCACCGTCGTGGGGCACGTCATTGCCTGCGGCATCGATGATTTTCAGGTCGACCATCGGCACCGGCACCCCGGTCTTGATACGCGTGGCCAACTGGTCTTGCATCGGTTGCTGCAGGTCCTCGGTCCGCAGGTAGGTGGTGCACAGCACCGGGCAGGTTTCCGACATGCCGTAGCCACTGTGCACCTGGATCCCCCTGGCGCTGGCTTCGCTGGCAATGCCCAGGGTCAGCGCACTGCCGCCCAGGAGCATTTTCCAGCCATCAAAACGACTGTGCTTGCCGGCCTCGCAGTTGAGGATCATCTGCAAAATGGTCGGCACACAGTGGGAAAAGGTGACCTTCTCCTCACGGTACAACTGCACCAGGCGATTGGGCTCATAGCGCCCCGGGTACACCTGCTTCAGGCCCATCAGGGTGGCGACATAGGGCACGCCCCAGGCATGCACATGGAACATCGGGGTGATGGGCATGTACACATCATCGGAGCGCAACAACGGCAAGCCTTGGTAGACCCCCAGGGTGCCCACCGCATTGAGGGTGTGCAGGACCAGTTGGCGGTGGCTGAAATACACGCCTTTCGGGTCGCCGGTGGTGCCCGTGGTGTAGAACAGCGTCGCCACCGAGTTTTCATCGAAGTCGGGAAAGTCGTACTGGTCCGCGGCCTCGGCCAGCAGCTGCTCATACTCCCCCACCACCGGCAGGCAGGTGTCGGCGGCTGTCTCGTCGGTCAATTGCAGGTAACCCTTGACCGTCGTCAGTTGCCCTTGCAACTGTTCGACCAGGGGCAGGAAGTCGTCATGCACCAGCACCAGGTCATCCTCGGCGTGGTTCATGGTGAAGAGCACCTGTTCCGCCGACAGGCGAATGTTCACGGTGTGCAGTACCGCGCCGATCATCGGCACGGCAAAGAAGCACTCCAGGTAGCGGTGGCTGTCCCAGTCGAGCAAGGCCACGGTGTCCCCGGCCTTGACGCCGGCAGCGGTCAAGGCGTTGGCCAGGCGGCGAATCCGCTGGTTGAGGGTCTGGTAGCTGTAGCGCAGTTTGTCGGCGTAGACGATTTCCCGCCCTGGCTCGTAGCGCACCCCGGACAGCAGCAACTGCTTGATCAGCAAGGGATAGGCATAGGCACCGGCGGCCGGAGGAATAATTTTTGTCGCGAGCATGCTGGGGTTCCTTGTCCGTTCAATCAGAACTGCGCGGCTGGCAGTTCATAAAGGCAGGCGCTACCGGCCCTGACCGAGGCGCTTAGTGAATGGATGCGTGGTAACAGGCGAGCGAAGTAGAAACGCGCGGTGCCCAGCTTGCTGGCATAGAACTCGTCCTCATGGGCCTTGCCCATGGCTGCCTGGGCCATCAGTGCCCACATATAGGCATAGGCGGTGTAGCCGAATACCTGCAGGTACTCCACCGAGGCCGCACCGATTTCATTCGGGTTGTCCTGCGCCCGATCCAGCAGCCAGGCGGTGAGTTCGTCGAGATTGTCCACGGCGGCGCTCAGCGGCTTGCAGAATTTGCCCATGTCCGCCTCGGCATTGGCGATGAAGTGGCGAATCTCCTCGGCGAACAGGCGGTACAACGCCCCGCCGCTGCCGACGATCTTGCGCCCGGCCAGATCCAGCGACTGAATGCCGTTGGTGCCTTCGTAGATCTGGGTGATCCGCACATCACGCACCAGTTGCTCCTGCCCCCACTCGCGGATGTAGCCGTGGCCGCCGAAGACCTGCTGGCCGTGCACCGTGGTTTCCAGGCCCATGTCGGTGAGGAACGCCTTGGCCACCGGCGTCAGCAGGGACACCAACTCCTGGGCGCGAGTGCGGGTTGCCGGGTCTTCGCTGTACTTGGCGGTATCCAGCTGCAGCGCCACGTAGCTGGAAAAGGCCCGGCCGCCCTCGTTCAGGGCTTTCATGGTCAGCAACATGCGTCGCACATCCGGGTGCACGATGATCGGGTCGGCGGTTTTTTCGCTGGCCTGCGGGCCGGTCGGCGCGCGGCTCTGCAAGCGATCGCGGGCGTACTCGACGGCGTTCTGGTAGGAACGCTCGCCCAACGCCAGGCCCTGGATGCCCACGCCCAGGCGCTCGTAGTTCATCATGGTGAACATCGCGGCCAGGCCCTTGTTCGGCGCATCGACGATCCAGCCGGTGGCGCCATCGAAGTTCATCACGCAGGTAGCGGAAGCCTTGATGCCCATCTTGTGCTCGATGGAGCCGCACGACAGCGCGTTGCTGGCGCCCAGGGAGCCATCGTCGTTGACCAGCACCTTGGGCACCAGGAACAGGGAAATGCCCTTGGGTCCGGCTGGCGCATCCGGTAGTCGCGCCAGTACCAGGTGGATGATGTTTTCGGTCAGGTCGTGCTCACCGCCGGTGATGAAGATCTTGCTGCCACTGATCCGGTAGCTGCCATCGGCTGCCGGCTCGGCTCGGGTGCGAATCAGCCCCAGGTCGGTGCCCGCATGGGCTTCGGTCAGGCACATCGAGCCGGTCCAGGTGCCGGCGTACAGGTTCGGCAGGTAGCGTTGCTTGAGTGTTTGGCTGGCATGGGCGTTGATCGACAGGCAGGCGCCGGCGGTCAGCATCGGGTACAGGCCAAACGACAGGCTGGCGGAGTTGACCATCTCCTCGACCTGGGCCGAAATCGCCTTGGGCATGCCCATGCCACCAAACTGCGGGTCGCCGCCAACACCCACCCAGCCACCTTCGGCAAATGCCTGGTACGCCTCGGCGAAGCCCTGGGGGGCAGTCACCTTGCCGTTGTCCCAGGTGCAGCCTTGCTCGTCACTGCTGCGGTTGAGTGGCGCGATCACTTGCGCACTGATCTTGCCGGCCTCCTCGAGGATCGCCGTGGCTGTCTCTGGGTCGATGACCTCGGCCAGGCCAGGCAATTGCGCCCATAACCTGGAGACCTGGAACACCTCATTGAGGACAAACTGCATGTCACGCAAAGGGGCTTTGTAATCAGACATAGTTGGCTTTCTCACAAGTGGTCAGTGCATCAGGCGTACCCTGACGATGGGATGTGTCGGTTGTACCGGCGGGGGCCAGGGGATTTTCGGCTGCCACCCGACGCTCCAGCGCCGGATCTCGCAGCAGGAAGTACGACAGGGCCGGAATCAGGATCAGCGCACCCAGCATGTTCCACAGGAACATGAAGGTCAGCAGGATGCCCATGTCCGCCTGGAACTTGATCGGCGACCAGACCCAGCACACCACGCCGGCGGCCAGGGTGATGCCCACCAGGCCCACGACCCGGCCGGTGAACGACACGGCATTGCGGTAGGCCTGGGCCAGTGGCAGGCCCTGGCGTTGGTAATGCAGTTGCACGCTGAGCAGGTACAAGGCGTAGTCCACGCCGATCCCCACGCCGAGGGCGATCACCGGCAGGGTCGCGACCTTGACGCCAATACCCATGACCACCATCAGCGCTTCGCAGAGGATCGAGGTCAGTACCAGAGGCAGCAGCGCCACCAGGGTCGCGCGCCAACTGCGGAAAGTGATCAGGCAGAACAGCGTGACTGCCGCGTAGACATACAGCAGCATGCTGCGATTGGCTTCGCGCACCACAATGTTGGTGGCCGCCTCGATTCCGGCACTGCCGGCGGCCAGCAGGAACTGGCGATCTTCGCTGCTGTTGTCGCGGGCAAATTTATCGGCGATGGCCACCACCTCGTCCAAGGTCTGGGCCTTGTGGTCCTTGAGGTAGGCAATCACCGGCATCAGCGAGCAATCGGTGTTGAACAATTCCGGGGAATTGACCGAAGCCTGCTGGGCCGCATAGTTCAACACGTCCTGGTTGCGCTGGATGCTGTTGAGCTTGGGGTTGCCCTCATAGGTGCCCGCAGTGATCTGGCGCACGGCATTGACCAGCGAGGTGGTCGCCTGCACGCCCGGCGACTGCTGCAGCTCCCAGGCCAGGCGGTCGGCGAGCACCAGGGTCTTGTAGTTCAGGCAGCCTTCGGGAGCGGTCTTGATCATCACCGCGAACAGGTCGCTGGACAGCGCGTAGTGCTGGGTGATGTAGGCGTTGTCGCGGTTGTAGCGCGAATCGGCGCGCAGCTCCGGGGCCCCGCTTTCCAGGTCGCCGATCTGCAAGTGCAGGCTGATCATGAAGCCGCCGATGCCCATCACCAGGGCCACCAGCACCGCCCCCGTGGCCCACTTGGCACTGGTGAAACGGTCGAGCCAGTCCCACAGCTTGCCAAAGCCCTTGTGGCCGTCGGCCCGGGTGTCGATCTGCAGGGCACGTTCGGCCGCCTTGCGGCCGACACCGACATAGGACAGCGCCACCGGCATCAGCAACAAGGAGGTAAAGATCAACACGGCGACGCCAATGCTGGCGCTGATGGCCAGGTCCTTGATCACCGGGATGTCGATCAGCATCAGCACCGCGAACCCCACGGCGTCAGCCAGTAGTGCGGTGACCCCGGCAATGAACAGGCGGCGAAAGGTATAGCGCGCGGCGATCAGCTTGTGGGTGCCGCGGGCGATGTCCTGCATGATCCCGTTCATCTTCTGCGCGGCATGGGACACACCGATGGCGAAGATCAGGAACGGCACCAGCACCGAGTACGGGTCGATGGCATAACCCAGCCAGGCGACGATGCCCAGTTGCCAGACCACCGCGATCAGCGAGCAGCCAACCACCAGCAAGGTGCTGCGCACGCAACGGGTATAGAGGTAGATGATCAGCAGCGAGGTCAGCACCGCCAGGCCGAAGAACATCATCACCTGGATCAGGCCGTCGATCAGGTCGCCCATCAGCTTGGCGAAACCGATCACCCGGACCTTGTACGGGCCCTTGCCCTCCTCCCCGGATGCGCGCGCCGCCTTGTCGCCGGCATACTCGATCCGGTCGCGCAGTTGCTCTTCGAGCATCTGCGAGAACGCGTGGTAGTTGATCGGCTGGCCACCGGCGGCGGCCTTGTCCAGCAGCGGGATGATCAGCATGCTCGACTTGTAGTCACTGGCCACCAGGCTGCCGACGATGCCGGCCCGGGCGATGTTCTGGCGCAACTGTTCGATCTGCTCGGGCTTGCCCTCGTAGGTATCGGGCATCACCGCCCCCCCCTGGAAGCCCTCCTCGGTGACTTCGGTCCAGCGCACGGCCGGGCTCCACAGCGACTTCATCCAGGCACGGTCGACACCTTCGGTGAGGAACAACTGATCGTTGACCTGCTTGAGCACGTCCAGGTAGGCCGGGTCGAAAATATCGCCCTGGGTGTTCTCTACCACCACCCGTACCGAGTTGCCCAGGCCGCGCAGGGACTGGCGGTTCTCCAGGAAGTTCTGGATGTAGGGCTGGCTCTGGGGAATCATTTTTTCAAAGCTGGGGCGCAACTCCAGGCGCGTCGCGGCCATATAGCCCAGCACCAGGGTCGCCAGCGCCATCAGCAGCATGAACAGCGGCCGGTAGTTGAACACCAGGCGCTCCAGGCGGTTGCCGGAGCGTTGGTCGAAGTCACGCACGTCGCGGATCACCGGCATGGTGTCTTGCTTGATATTGCCCATGTCTGGGTTCTCGCTCTAAGGATTCGAGGTCTTATTCGGCGGACAGCGTCCGTGCTCCACGGCTGCCCACTACCACCAGCGCGCCATTGCCGGCCTGGGTGGCACCGGCCACCGGGGCGGGCTCGGCTTGGGGCACCAGGTGCAACTGCGCGCCAGCGCCCTGGCTCAGCAGCATCTGCCCGCCCTGGGTGAACAAGTGGTACTGGCCCCTGGCGTCGAGCAGGCCGGCGGTGATGCTGACGTGCAGGCCGGTTTCCAGCGGTGTCCAGCTCAGGCCGCCATCGACGCTGCGCAGCACGTTGCCGCGCAAGCCGTAGGCAAGCACCTCGCCGGGCTTGCCGAGCACCCCGAAAAAGCTGCCCTGATAAGGCGTCGCCAAGGCGACGAAGCGTTGCCCGACCTGATCCCAGCGCCGCATCAAGCCCTGCTCGCCGGCGATGTACAGCGCGTCGCCGGTGGAGGCAATGGCGTTCAGGTGAAACCCCTGGGGGTTGTCGGTGCGGTCCTGAAACGGCGTCCAGGTCAACCCACCGTCCTCAGTGCGCAGGATCAGGTTGAACACACCGACCACATAACCGAGTCGGTCGTTGGCGAACCACACGTCCAGCAGCGGCTTGTCGGCGCCCTGCTCCACCATGCGCTGGCCTTCGTCCGCCAATTGCGCCCAGCGCTCGTTACCCGGCTCGGCACTGGCCAGGTTGCCGTAATGCTTGACCAGCAAGGCGCCGATCTGGCGCCCGTCCAGTTGTTTGCTCCAACTCGCCCCAGCGTCACTGCTGTGCAAGACCACGCCGTCGTTACCCACCGCCCAGCCTTGCGTGGGCGATGGAAAACTCACCGCGTTGAGATCGGCGCTCACCGGCACCACGGCTTGTTGCCAGTGCGTGCCGCTGTCATCGGAATACAGAATATGGCCACGCTGGCCGACCGCGACCAGGCGCTCGCCGGCCCGCGCCATGCCTGACAACGGGCTGCGCACCGCCAGCGGGCTGACCTTGGCGGGCAGGTCCAGGACATCGACATAGCCAGCGGCCCATGTCAGGCCCTGGCCAACGGCAAGCACGGCGCCCAGCGCCCATTGCAGGTACTTTTTGTACGAACCCATACCGCGTCCTCTTCGGAAAACTGCGCCAGGCCACACAACCGTGTGGCCTGGCGTTGACACCTGGCGTCCTTGCCGATCAGCGAATGCCCGAACCTGCCAGGGACTCCGGCGACCACTGCGCCTTGGAGAGCGGCTCGATGTACTTGATGCCGCCGTAAGGGCCGACCACACCGTTGATGTTGTAGGAGCCACCGACCAGGTCGTAGATCATGAAGGGCGTAGAGTCCGGGATCTGCTTGTCATAGCTCTGGCTGAGGAACGCGAAGGAGCCGCGATACAGTTGGCCACGGGCGTCGTACTGGTCTGAGGCCAGAGCGGTCCAGCTGTCTTCGTCGAGGTAGAAGCGGCGTTTCTGGTAGATGTGCCGGGCACCGGCCTTGAGGTTGCCCTCGACCACCCAGACCCGGTGTTTTTCCCAGCGCACATAGTCCGGTGCCAGGTGATTGGCGGTGGTCAGCGACTTCGGATCCTGGGCGTAGGTCAGCTTGTAGGTGTTGTAGGGCACGATCATTTCCTGCTTGCCCACCAGCTTCCAGTCGTAGCGGTCCAGCGCCCCGTTGAACACGAACACATCATCGTAGGTGCCCGCGCCGGCGGTACCCGGGTTCGGTGTGTCGTAGGCCAGGTTCGGGGCCAGCTTGACCCGACGCTGGCCAGGCAGGTACTGCCAGGCGCGACGGGGTTGTTGCAGCGGGTTGGCGGCGTCCTTGAGCATTACCGCTTCGCCGGCCCGGCGCGCAGGCCCGGTGTACGACAGCTTCATCTGGTAGTACACATCGGCACTGCTGATGGGTTGCGCGAGGTTCTCGTAGATCGGGTAGGAAATCATTGCCTGGCCGGTGGTCGCCAGGCTCGCCACGCCGGCGGAGTCGACGTTCCAGGAGTCGTACTTGGAGTTGATGTTGACCCCCTGGTAGCGCAGCAGGAAGTTCCACATCGCCTCATTGCCCGACTGCGGGATCGGGAACGGCACGCCGGGCAGCACGTTGTCGATGGCCAGGCCGCCTTCCAGGGACTTGGCGCCGGTGGCGTTCTTCACGCCATTGTCCAGCACGGCCTTGGGCAAGGTGACAGTGCGGTGGGTCGGGTAGACGTTGACGTGAAAGCTGGGGAAGCGCTTGGCCAATTCCAGGGTGGTCGCCGTCAGCGCTCCCTTGTATTGCTCGGCATTCTTGCCGTCGATCACCAGCAGCGGTTTTTCATCGGCAAAGGGGTCCGGACGCATACTGTCGCCGGCCTTGAAACTGGCCGGTGGCGTGGTCAGGCCGCCGCTGTAGGCGGGAATCGAGCCGTCGGCATTGCCAGCTTTTTCCGCCCCGACCAGGGTCAGGCTGCTGCCCAGCTTGGCGGCTTCCTGGGCGGAGACAGCGGCTTGGGCCTGGCCGGCTATGACCAGGGCCAGTGAGGCGGCCAACACGGTGTGCACGAATTTCATCTTGTTATTCTCCTGCTGATTCGAGTCAGCGATTCGTGAGTTAAAACGTGGTTTTCATCGTCAGGTACAGGGCACCACGGTCTTCGGTAGTGGCTCCGCCACCGGAAAAGGCTGAGTAGCCCCCGCCATAACAGGCGTAGTTTTCGTTGCCGCTGAAGGCGTTCGGGGTCGAGCCGTCGCCGCTGCCGGCATTGGCCGCGCCGGTGCTCGAACCGCTGTTGTCACACTTGTCGGACTTGCCGAAGGAATCGACGTACTTGAGGTCGACAAAGTATTTGTTGTACGCCACGGCGCCGACGCCCACTGCGTAGTTGCCGGTGTCCTTGGCACCCCCGCCGGAGACCGGCGATACGCCGTCCAGGCCGACGTTGACCGACAGCGGCAGGTTGAGGTCGACCCCCGGGAACACCTGGTACCAGGTCGGCGTGAAGTTGACGGCGATGCCCCAGTTGTCGCGAGTCGGCGCGTCAATCCCGCGATAGCTGCCGTTGCCCTTGTACAGCGCTTCATTTTTCTCATCGAGCTTGAGCAGGTTGCTGTAGTACAGCTCGGCGAGCAGGTTGGCCGAGTCGAACAGCGGGGTTTTCGGCAGGCTCACCAGACCGTTGAGGGTCCAGTGCAAGGTGTCGCCGGTGGCGCTCATGCTGTCGCCCCGGCTCGGGGTGTCATAGACCACGCCGGTGGCCGCAGTACGGGCCGGCAACAGGCCAAGACCGGCGCCCAGGCCCAGGGGGGCCGAGGAACTGACAATTGCCGGAATGCTCGCCAGTGGCATGTTGTGGCGGATGTTCAGGTCCGAGCCGACGCTCACCCCTCCTACATCCTTGGACAGGCTCAGGCCGAACACCTGGATGTTGTCGGCATAGGCCAGTTGGTAGGTGCTGGTGCTCAACGAGTTGAGGGTGTTGACCACGGCCGGCACTTGCCCGGTTGGCGGGGTGCCGTTGGGGTTGGCCGAGGTCAAACCGGTGGCGTTCAACCAGGCTTGCGGCAGGATGTCCGAGGTGTTGCGGTAGTAGACGCCTAGGGTGCCGTCCAGCCAGGCCGGAGACCATTTGGCCATCACGCCCCAATCACCGCTGCTGCCCGGCGTCAGGTCATGCCCGCGACGCACGTTGGTCAAGCCGTTGCACGGTGCCAGGCCACAGCCCAGTGGGCTGCCCGGGACCACGGCGTTGGTGTTGCCGAGCAGGAAGGATTGCGCGCCGAAGCCCACCAGGTCGGAGCCGCCATAGTAGGTGCCGGCTTCCGGCAAGCGCGCGGCGTCCCAATCGAGGAAGTACTGGGCGCCGACCGTCAGTTCCGGGTTCACGGTGAACGACATCGACAGCTGGTTACGCGGAACGAACAGTTCCTTGGCTTCAGTGCCCGGCGACGCCGCCAGCTTGGCCAGGTCCAGGCCCGACTGGCCGTAGCTGACCGAGTGCACCGGGTTGAGCAGGGTTTCGCCCCAGAATACGTTGTGCTGGCCGGCCTTGACGCTGAGCAACGATTCCTCGCCCACTTCGGTGCTGTAGAACACGAAAGCGTCGAGAATTTCCCCGGACGGCCCGGTGTAGTAACGCTGGGCGTAGTTGCTCAGGTGCGGGCTACCGTTGCCGACGTTGTCGCCGGTGACGCCCGCCAGGCGCGGGTCATTGGCCACCAGGCCGGAGCGTGCATCGTTGCCGTTGACGAACGGATTGGCGTTCGAGCCAACGTTTTCATAGGCCTGGTCGTACCAGCTGGCGGCGCTGACCCGAAAGCCCATGCTGTTCTGGTAGACCACGTCCATCTCGGTCAACAGGTCGATACGGTTGCTGATGTTGGTACCGGCCTTGCGAAAGTTGTAGTCGCCATCGTTGTTGTTGGGGCTCGCCAACATGCGTTTGTCGGCACTTTCAGTGCGCACCCCGTAGTTGTACTTGACGGTGTTGTCCAGACGCGCGGTCCAGTCCGGGTTCCCCGTATCGAGTTCAAAGCCGTGGGCCACCGGCATGCTGGCGGCGAGGATGGCCGAGGCCAGCAAGGTGTAACGCGATGGGGTGCAACCGTGACTCTTATTGTTGTGCATTAACGTGTCTCCGCCTTTTTGTAGTTGTTTTAAGCGCAGCCGCCCTCTCGTCACCCCTTGTTCCAGGGGTTGACGCTGTCAGCAATGAGGGCAATGGCCGGTTGACTCGGGGTCTTGCGGTGCCTGGACTAACGATCCAGTTCCTGGATCAGGGTGTAGGCCTGTGGCCAGGGGCCGAAGCCCGCGGCCGGATTGAGATGACCGACTGCGCCGACATTGCGCAGTTCGGCGCCCCAGCCCTGGGCCATGCGTTGCACGGCTTCGAGGCTGGCCAGGTGATCATTGGTGCTGGCGGCTACCAGGCTGCGGAACGGCAGCGGGCCATTGGGTAGAGGCGCCCAACCTTCGGTGCGCAAGGTCGCGGCGGATGGGTAGCCTTGCGGCCAGGTGGCATCAAGGTCGGGTGGCGCGGCCAACAAGGCGCCCTTGATCGCACGCGTGTGGCGGGCGGCCCAGTGCGCGACCATCAGCACCCCGGCACTGTGGGCCACCAGGATCACCGGCCCGTCGATCTGCTCCAGCGCATGCTGGATCGCCTCGACGCGCTTGGCGCAGTCCAGTTTGTCGGTGGTCAGTGGGGGAACGCTGCGCACCTTGCAAAGTTGCTCGGCCAGCAACGTTTGCCAATGCTCGGCAACGTGCTCGCGCAAGCCCGGTACGATCAGAATGGTTGCGGCAGTCTGCAGTTTGTCCACGTCAACACCTACGCTTTCTCGATGACTCGACTGGCTCTATCGCCAGAAGCTTTTTGTAGTGCTGACATTAAAGAGCGCCTACCCCGGACGCTTTTCATTAGACGTCAGTGACTTTTCTTTTGATGACAAATTTGCCGCCAGGGCGCGGGGGCGACCGTTGGTCAAAAAACTCGACAGTTGCGCGCCAGGCCACTGTAATCAATGGATTGACGCCGATGGCGGGTGTCGACGTGCCTGCCCCGGGGCACAATCGGCGGCAGACGAGTGCTGACGTCACAACTGTTCAATTGATCAGGTGCTGGATATAGTCGCCCCGCTCGCTTCCATCGCAATCGGCCCAGGAAAGACTTCCGCATGACCAAGCTTGTTCGCGCCGCCGTCTTGACCAACTACCTGGAGGTCACCCAGTACCTGGGGTTCAACCCGCGCGATGTGATGGCCGGGGTCGGCCTCAGCCGCGCCCAGTTGCTCGCCCCGGAACAGCGCATCCCGATCGATGCCGCCGTGCGCCTGCTGGAAGACTCGGCCCTCGCCAGTGGTTGCCAGAGCTTCGGCCTGAGCATGGCCGAGTCGCGCCAGCTCTCGGACTTCGGCGTGGTCAGCCTGCTGCTCAGTCACCAGCGGACCTTGCGCGATGCGTTGCAGGTGGTGGTGCACTACCGGCACCTGATGAACGATTCACTGGCGATTTTCATCGAAGAAGCCGGCAAAATGGTGATCATTCGCGAAGAAGTCGTCACCGAGACGCCCATGCCCTCGCGCCAGGCCACCGAGCTGGCAATCGGGGTGATGTTCCGCCTGTGCGCCGCCTTGCTCGGCAGCCATTGGCATCCCTACCGCGTCCACTTCACCCACCAGCCTCCCGATAACCTGCAACTGCATCGGCGGCTGTTTGGCTGCACCCTGGAGTTCGGCAGTGAGTTCAACGGCATTGTCTGTTCCGATGCCAGCCTCGACATGACCAACCCCCACGCCGACCCGGCCATGGCCCGCTACGCGCAGAGCTACCTCGACTCGTTGCTGAGCCACGAGGGCGCCTCGATGCTGTTCGAAGTGCGTAAGGCCATCTATCTGCTGTTGCCCATGGGCCGCGCGACCATCGAGCAGATCGCCCAGACCCAGGGCATGAACGTGCGCACCCTGCAGCGCCGGCTCAAGGAAGATGGCTGCGCCTTCAACGACCTGGTCAACGAGGTCCGCCGCGACCTGGTGCTGCGTTACCTGGACAACCCGAATTACTCCCTGGGACGCATCGCCGACATGCTGGGCTACTCCATGGCCAGCTCCTTTACCCGCTGGTTCATCACCCAGTTCGGCATGCCCCCGGCGGCATGGCGTAGCGCGCACAAACAGGGCAGCAAACCGCCGACCGACCTCCCCGGAGGACTGTAGCCGCCGGTCCGGGCTGTGAGCCCCCCCTCTGTGGGAGCGAGCCTGCTCGCGATGAACTTGAAAGCGCCGCGTGTTTATCCATTTACGCGTTACCGTTCACGTCCATCGCGAGCAAGCTCGCTCCTACAGGGGGGAGATTCGTACACCAGGAAAAAGCAGGCCGGCCGGTAGGCCGCCTCGCTTGCTTTTACCACTCAGGCCGACCGGCAGGTCGCCGCGCTTTTGCTGTTGATCTTGATCCACCCGCCCATCGGCAGGCTGAGCGAAGGTATGCATCCGGGGATTGGCGCACAGCGCCGTTCGACGCAGTCGAATCATCGCCAGGAGGTGCAGCGCAGCAAACCGGAGGGCGATGCCCCCGGATGGATACCGTAGCGAAGGTACCCCGAGCCCTAGCGAGGGGCCGTACGCCTGGGCAAGACTTTTTGGTTCCTTTTGTGGCGTTTGACAAAAGGGACCCGCCGTCAGGGCGGAACCATTAGCCGCCATCACCGCAGCAACGGATATGCCCACAACCAAGCCAAAAAAAACGGCAACTGCTGGCACAGTCACCGCCGAAAAAAGCCGGCGCTTGTGGCGCCGGCCGAGAGCGTTGGGGCGTTACAGCCCCCAGTGCAGCAACAACAGCACCAGCACCACCAGGAACACCGTCTCCCCCACCATCAGCAGGATCGGCTTGATCCCCACCGCGGCCAGCTCCTTGAGCTGAGTCTTCATCCCCAGAGCGCTGATGGACACCACCAGGCACCAGCGTGACAGCTCGTTGACCGTGCCCTGCACCACCGGGGCTATCCAACCGGTGCTGTTGATACAGGCCAGCAGCAGGAAACCCACGGCAAACCAGGGCAGCAACGGCGGGCGCTTGCCCGTCGGGTCGGCGCCTTGCATGCGGGTGACCATCGCCGCACAGACGATCACCGGCAGGAGCATGGCCACGCGCATCAACTTGATCACCGTGGCGGTATCCCCCGTCTCGGTCGACATGCTGTAGCCGGCCCCTACCACTTGGGCGACGTCGTGGATGGTCGCGCCAAGGAACACCCCGGCCACTTGCGGCGACAACTCCAGCCAATTGGCGATCATCGGGTACAGGATCATCGCCAGGGTCGACAGCGCCGAGACCCCGATCACCGTGAACAGCGTGGCCCGCTCCTTCTGCGGATGGTTGGGCAAGGCCGCCGCCAGCGCGAGGGCCGCCGAGGCGCCGCAGATTGCAGTGGCGCCACCGGTGAGCATGCCGAACAGGCGCTGGAACCCCAGGGCCTTGGCGGCAATCACCGATGCACCGATGGTCACCACCACCAGAATCACCACCAGCGCTACCGGCTTCCAGCCCAGCGCGGCAATCTGTTCCAGGGTGATGCGCATGCCCAGCAAGGCCACGCCAATGCGCAACACCGTGCGCGCCGTGAACTCGATGCCGGCCTTGCAGGTGCCTTCACCGGCAAGGAAGTTCAGGGCCATGCCCAGCAGCAAGGCGAACAGCATGACCGGCGCACCGTAGTGCTCGGACAGGAACGACGCCGCCGCCGCGACGATCAGGCTGACCACAAAGCCCGGCGCCAGCTCGCGGGTGCGGCTATGAATACGGGTAAGAGCGATGGCGCTCATGGCGCGGACTCCTCGCAAGGGAAAACGATGAATGCCTGGCCGTCGATGACCTCGACCGGATACTGGGCAACCTTGAGTGCAGTGGAATTGAGCAGGTAGCCACTGCGCAGATCGAAGCGCAGGCCGTGGGCGCAGCATTGAATCACGCGTCCCTCCAGCCTGCCGCCACACAACGACGCGCCCTGATGGGGACAGCTGTCGTCAATCACCAGCAGCTCGCCGTCGACGTTGAACAGCGCCAGGCTTTTACCTTCCAGATCCAGCAGTGCACGACCGCCTGCCTGCGGGAGTTTTCCGGCAGGCACAGGGACCCGCCGGTTCATGCCAGCTGCCGCTCACGCTGTGTTTCCAGCAGGGCTTCGCGCATCGCCCCCAGCAGGGCTTCGGCCGGCTGCGCGCCGACCACCGTCAGGCGTCGATCGAACTGAAAACACGGCACGCCGCTGGCGGCGCCAGCGCCATGGCCGACAAATGCCTGGCCATCGCCGCGCAGACAGTCCTCCAGCGCCGCGACCGCAAACCCGCAGCCCTCGGCGATGGCCAGCAGGGTCTGCCGGCACCCCAGGTCCTCGCCCTGCTGGAAATAGGCGCCATACAAACCTTCCAGCAAGGCATCACGCTGCTCTGGCGAGCCCAGTTGGTTGGCCCGCTCCAGCAAACGGTGGGCATCGGCGGTATTGGGCATGGTCGCGATGCGGCTGAAATCGATGCTCACCCCCACTGCGTTCGCCGCCTGCCGCACCTGGGACTGGCGTTGGCTGACGGCTTCGGCACTGCCCAGGCGACGGCTGTAGAACTCGGCGAAGGGCTGCCCGCCGACGGGCATGTGCGGCAACAACTGCACGCCGTGCCACTGGGTAATGACTTGCACCCCGGGTTGCTGGCTGAGCAGCAGCGCCTGGGCCTGCTCCAGCTGGCGCTTGCCGATCAGGCACCAGGGGCAGATGAAATCGAAAAACACATCAATCTGTAAACGAGCACTCACACTTTCACCTCTACAACCGCGTGGCCAACCGAATCGTTGACCTGTTCGCCCTGAAGCCGGGCAATATCCTTGTGGTAGTGACACTTGGCGTAAAAGAACACCGCCGCCGCCGCGATGCTCACCAGTGGCACCAGTTGAAACGCCGCCTGCAGGCCGATCACATCCGACACCTTGCCGGTGATGAAAGGCCCCGGGGCCAGCCCGAGCAAGTTGTTGGCCAGGGTCAATGTGGCAAAGGCCGTACCGTGCACCGAGTAATGGGTCAGGTTGGCAACCATGGCCCCCGCAGGCCCGGTCGTCCCGGCTGCAATCAGCATCCCCAGGCAGATCAGCAGCAACTGTGCAGGACCTGGTGGCAAGGCGAATGCCGCCGAGAGCAACAGGCAACTGCCCAGGCAATAGGCGATCGCCAGGGACACCTTGCGTTGCGCCGATTGCTGGCACAGGCGGTCGCTGAGGATGCCGCACAGAATCATTCCGGCGCCGCTGCACAACACGATGATCGCCGCGACGCCACCGGCCTTGTCGGTGGCCATGTCGTAGTAACGGTTGAGGTAGCTGGGCATCCACACAATCACCGTGCCGCCCACGAACAATTGCAAGCCACTGCCGATATAGGCCGCGATCACCGAAGGGCTGGAACACAGGGTGCGCAGCGGCCGCTTGACCGCCGCGGCAACCTTGTTGGCTGCCTGGCTGGCCCGTTGCGGAGCAATACGTGCCTCCTTGACGATAATCGGGTACAGCACCGCCAGCAGCAGGCCAAACAACGCCATGCCGGCGAACGACCAGCGCCAGCCGAGCTTGGCCGCGATGGCTCCGCCCAGGGCCATGCCCAGTACCGAACCGAACATGCCGCCGGCCATGAACGCACTCGTCAAGGTGGCACGCAGGTGCTTGGGAAACACCGAGATCACCACGGCGATCCCCACGCTGCCGTAGGCCGCTTCGCCCACGCCCACCATGAAGCGGGCAATGAACATCTGCTGGTAGTCCTGGGCCAGCGCGCAACCCAGGGTGGCCAGGCTCCACAACAGCGCCATCAATGCCAGGCTCTTGACCCGACCAAAGCGGTCCGCCAGCAGCGACAAGGGGAAGGTCAGCAAACCGACCATCAGCGCGACAATACCGCTGAGCAGGCCCAACTGACCGTCACTCAGGGCCCACTCGCCCTTGAGCATGGGGAAGACCGCGTTTAGCACCTGGCGTGACATGTAATCGGAAATCAACAGGCCGAACGTCAGGGCAAAGACGATCCAGGCATATTTGCGCGCAACACCGACACCATTGGCGTCGCCGTCGTCTGCGGCAATGGGGTGAAAGGCCATGCAGCCTCCTCGAAACATTGTTGTAATTGTTGTTATCGAGCTTGTAGCAACGCAGCGCGGGGGAAGCCTTGGACTTCCCCCGCGTCAGCGATCAGCCGCGTTGCGGCACACCTTTCTCGCCCACCTTGCGGTTGGGGGCCATACCATTGGCCAACAGGGTTTCTTCAATACTCTGGTACTGCACACCGATGCGGTAGATCTCGCGGGCTTCTTTGCCGCTGGCGATCTCGCGACCCAGCTCATGCGCGATGCGCACGGTTTGCTGGATCTGCGCCACCGAGCTGAAACGATCGCCCTTGTGATCAATGATAGTGTCTTCATTGCCCACGCGCGGGTGCATGCCCATGGCCATCGACATGGTGTTGAACGGCATGACGTTCTTGAGCAGCGACTCGGAGGTCAGGGTGCAACCGTCCGGCGCACGGTGGATGAAGTTGAAGAAGTTGAAGGGGTTCGGGCCGTCGAAACCGCCGCCGATGCCGATCCAGGTCAGGTTCAACGGCCCCATGTAGATGCCCCTGCGCACCAGGCGCTCGAGGGTTTCCAGGGCGTGCATGCCGGTCAGTTGGAAGTGCGGCTGCACACCGGCTGCGGTCAGGCGGCGCAAGTGTTCGGCGACCCAGGCCGGACCGGCCGGTACGGTCATTTCGCTGTACGCGGCCTGGATGCCCGGGTTGGCCAGGGAAGTGCCTTCCAGGTACTCCGGATACAGCAGCTCCATGATGTTCATCTGGGTGGTGTTGATCGCCACCGTGACCTGGTCCGGCGTTGGCGTCAGGTCAGCCAGCATGTGCCGGGTGTCGTCCGACAGCCACTTGGCCGCTTCGCCATCGCTTTCCGGGGCGAAGGAAATCGAGCCGCCGACCTGGATGATCATGTCCGGCACGGCTTCACGTACGCCGGCAATCAGTTCGTTGAACTTGGACAGGCGCTTGGAACCCTTGCCGTCCAGCTCGCGCACATGCAGGTGCAGGACCGTGGCACCTGCCTCATAACAATCGACCGCCTTCTGCACCTGTTCATCCATGGTCAGGGGGATGTCTTCCGGGAAGTCTTCGGGCATCCACTCCGGGCCATACGGGGCCACGGTGATGACCACCTTCTCCATGTTTTCCGGGTGCAGGGAATCGTCGAAAAATTGCATGAGTTACTCCTTTTATTATGGTTGTTCGCGCACCCGGGATCGTGCCGGGCGGCGCTTGTACGAGTGCGAATGCGGGCGCGGTGTGTCAGTAGGTCTTGTCGCCGATGATCCCGGCACGTTCCATCTTGCGATGGCACGGCGGGTAGTCCATGACGGCGTAATGCTGGGTGCTGCGGTTGTCCCAGATGGCGATGCTGTTGGGCTGCCAGCGCCAGCGCACCTGGTACTCGGGGATATAGGCCTGGCTGATCAGGTAGCGCAGCAGTTCGCTGGCGCCCGGATTGGCGTCCTGGCCGAAACGCACCCGCTCGGGGGTGTGGTAGTTGCTCAAGTGGGTGGTGAAGGCGTTGACGAACAGCACCTTTTCCAAGGTTTCCGGGTGGGTCCGTACGACCGGGTGCTCGGCATCCGGGTACATGGCCTTGAGCGCCAGGCGTTTTTCGATCGGCATGGCGGCACCGAAGCTGGCTTCGATGCTGTGCCGTGCGCGCAACTCGGCAATCTTCAGCTTGACGTCTTCCGGCAGCCGCGCGTAGGCCTCCACCATGTTCGCCCACATGGTGTCGCCGCCCACTGGCGGGCACTCCACGCAGCGCAACACGCAGCCCATGGGCGGTGCTTCACGCCACGTGGCGTCGGTGTGCCAGGCGTTTTCGTAACGGTCCATCGGCTGGTCGGGATTCTTGTAGATGCGCACCAGGCCCGGGTGGTCCGGGTCGCTGCCGGCCACCGGGTGGTCCTCCAGCTCGCCAAAGCGGCGGGCGAAGGCCACGTGCTCGGCGCGGCTGATGTCCTGGTTGCGCAGGAACACCACCCGGTGCTTGAGCAACTGGGCACGAATCTCGGCAAAAAGACCGTCGTCGTGGACCGCATCGGCGAGGTTCACGCCGAGCAGTTCAGCGCCGATGCTGCAGGTCAATTGTTCGACTCTCATGGCAGGCGGCTCCCTTAGATGACGAAAATCGACGAGCCCGTGGTCTTGCGTGACTCCAGGTCCCGGTGGGCCTGGACGGCGTCCTGCAAGGCGTAGTGCTGGTTGATCTCGATCTTGATCTGGCCACTGCCCACCAGGTCGAACAGCTCACCGGCCAGGGCGGCCTTCTCTGCGGGGTCCGAGATGTAGTCGGCCAGCGCCGGGCGGGTCATGAACAACGAGCCCTTCATCGCCAGCAGCACCGGATCGAATGGCGGGATCGGACCCGAAGCGGTGCCGACACACACCAGCAGGCCACGCCGCTTGAGGGAATCCAGGGAGCCCATGAAGGTGTTTTTGCCAACGCTGTCGAACACCACGTTGACCCCCACCCCATCGGTCAATTCACGTACCCGCAGGGCGACGTCTTCGTGGCTGTAGTTGATCACGTGGTCGCAACCGTGGGCGCGGGCCACTTCGGCCTTGGCCTCGGTCGACACGGTGCCGATCACCGTCAGGCCCAGCAGCTTGGCCCATTGCGAAACGATCAGGCCGACGCCACCGGCGGCGGCGTGCAGCAGAATGCTGTCACCGGGTTTGAAATCGTAGATGCGGCGCATCAGGTACGACGCCGTCAGGCCGCGCATGGTCATGGCGGCGGCGGTTTCGAAACTGATGGTTTCCGGCAGTTTGATCAGCGGCGCGGCCGGGATCAGGCGCTCGGTGCTGTAGGCTCCCAGGGTGTTGAGAAAGCCGGTGTAGGTGACACGATCGCCAACCTGTACGTTACTGACCCCTTCGCCAATGGCCTGGACCACCCCGGAAGCTTCCACGCCCATGCCATTGGGCATCGGGATCGGGTAGGTGCCATTGCGAAAGTAGGTGTCGGCATAGTTCAGGCCGACCGCCACATGACGAAGACGAACCTGACCGGGACCGGGTTCGCCGACTTCGACGTCTTCAAGGCGAAGGACATCGGGACCACCGGTTTCGTAAAAGCGGACGGCTTTGGCCATGTTTTCTTATTCTCCATTGCAAGATAGGCGTGCGGCATCGAATTGTGCTGATTGGACTGTAGGACTCAGTCTGCGGCACCGCTTCTCATCAGACGACAATGGCTTTTCATTTCGTGACAACCGAGCGCGCCAGGTCAACGGCCGCAAGGGGCCATGGATGACTTATCCCAGGCCTCTGGGTAACCTTGGCCACCAGCCACTCCAGCCCACCCCCAACCTCCTGCAGACGAGCGTGCAATGAAATCCCCCTCTGGCTTGCTGCTGTCGGGCATCGTGCTGGACCGCGCCAGCGCTATCCCGCTGTACCGCCAGCTGTATTTACAGATCCGCAAGCAGATCCTCAACGGCCGGATCCAGGGTGGCGTGCGGCTGCCGTCGACCCGGACCCTGAGCAAGGAACTGGGGCTGTCGCGCATTACCCTGCTCAACGCGTTCGACCAACTGCTTGCCGAGGGTTTCCTGGCCTCGCGCACCGGGGCGGGCACCTACGTCGGCACCGAGTGGGAAAACCGCAGCACCCCTGCCCTTGACGCCCTGCCCCAGCCGCCGCGCCTGTCCGACCTCAGCCACTCGGTCTTGTCGTTACGCAGCAGTCATTTCCAGGGCATCAGCTATGCCGACTGGGCGCCCGGCAGCCCCGCGTCATTCCTGCCCAGCCACAGTGCCTACGATGCATTCCCCCAGACGGTGTGGAAGCGCCTGATGAACCGGCACTTGCACAAGCCGAGCAAGGCCATGCTCGGCTATGGCGAGCTGCAAGGCGTACAGGCCCTGCGCACGGCCATCGCGCACTACGTGTTCGATGCCCGGGGGATCGACTGCAGTGCCGAGCAGGTGGTGATCGTTTCCGGGGCCCAGCAAGCGTTCAACCTGCTGGGCATGCTCCTGCTCAACCCCCAGGACCGAGTGTGGATGGAGGATCCGGGGCATATCGCCGCGCGCATCGCCCTGCAGGCCCAGGGTGGCCACGTGGTGCCCTTGCCCATTGACGACCAGGGCATCGACGTCCAGTACGGCCTGGCCCGTTGCCCAGACGCGCGCCTGGTGTTTACCACGCCCTCGCGCCAGCACCCACTGGGGGTGACCATGGGCTACGCCCGCCGCCAGGAGCTGATCGACTGGGCCGAGCGGCAGCAAAGCTGGATCATCGAAGATGACTGCGACAGCGAGTTCCGCTACCACGGCCGTCCGCTGCCCGCGCTCTATGCCATGGACCAGGGGGCACGGGTGATCTATGTCGGCACGTTCAGCAAGGTGTTGTTTCCCTCCCTGCGGCTGGGCTACGTGATTCTGCCCCAGGCCTTGATCGAACCGTTTTGCACCTTGCGCGCGGTCATGGATCGCAGCCCGCCGACCCTGCTGCAGGCCGTAACGGCGGATTTCATGGTCGAGGGCCACTTTCTCGGCCACATTCGCCGCATGCGCGCGCTGTACCAGGCTCGTCAGCAGGCGCTGGTCGAGCAATTGCAGCAACAGCTGGGGGGCTTTTTCCAGGTCACGCCCGTGGATGCCGGCATGCACCTGATCGCCTGGCTGCCAGAGAAGCTGGATGACCAGTGCATCGCCCGGGAGCTGACACTGCGCCATATCTACACCTATGCCCTGAGCGACTACTGCATCGAACACCGCCTGCCACCGGCCCTGCTGATCGGCTTCGCCAGCACCCCCGAGGATCAGGCGCAGCAGCGCGTCGGCGCGCTCGCCCAGGCCTTGCGCGACATGGGGTGCCTGCCAGCGGCCAACTGAGGCCTGGCAAGTGGTCTTATGATTTAACCGATAATGGATCTATCGAGAGTTCCTGACTGGCGCGATAAAGGTTGCGCCGGTAGACCCGGTGTCTGAACCAGGAACCACTCGAATGAACAATAAGATCCAACAACGCTTCAGCGCCTTGCTCAGTCACAAGGCCGGCGCCGCCCAAGCGCCTGCGACGCTGACCCCGGCACTGGCCCGCCAGTTGCTCGAACGCCTGGGCCAACTGCGCCTGTTTGCCCACGCCTATCCCCTGTTGACCAACCTCACCCACGGCCGTGTCACCCCCGCCGACCTGCTGGACTTTGCCTATCGCCACGAACTGCAAGGCCTGAGCCTGCACCTGCTGGACGGTGAGGCCAACAGCCTGAGCCAGATGAGCCCCCCGCAGTTGTCGGCCTTTGCCGACAAGGCGCGAACCCTGGGCCTGGAGGTGCACCTGGAAATCAGCAGCACCCGCCAAGCCGATGTCGATCAGGTGGTCGCCATCGCCCGCACCCTGGGGGTGCGCAACATCCGGGTGTATTCACGCTACGAAGGTTCGCTGTCCCAGGTCATGGACCTGATCGAGTGCGACCTGCGCTACCTCGCGCAACAGGCCGATGCTCATGACCTGTACTTCGACTTCGAGCAACACGAGGAACTCAAGAGCAGCGAGATCGCCCAGTTGCTCAGCCGCCTCAACCACCCTCGGCTCCATGCCCTGTTCGACTTCGGCAACATGATCAATGCCTGCGAACAGCCGCTGCAGGCCCTGCACAACCTCGCCCCGCACATTCGCCAGGTCCATCTCAAGGGCGTGCAAGTCGTCCCTGAGCACAGTGGTTTTGGCCATTACGGGGTACTGCAAGGCAGTGCCGAAGACGACTTGCCCAGTGCGCGGATGCTGTTCGAGTTGTTGATGCTGGGCGAGTCCAGCCCCCAGGTGATCGCCTTCATCCTCGAACAGGAAAACCACTACGTGGCCCCGGCGTTTCGCCAGACCAACGAATCCGCCGACCCGTTTATTGCCTACCGGGAAATGAGTGATACGCCGTTGCCAGCCGGTTACTCGCTGGAACGCATGCTGGCCGATGAACACCGCTGGGCCAACAACCAGGTCGCCTATGTGCGTGGCCTGCTGGCCGAGTTGCGCACCCTGGCCGAATTGACCCTGGCCGCCTGAACCCGACACGACCCCCTGACGACGCTTGGAGAATAACAATGACCACTCGCGACAAGGCCAAATGGCTCAGATTCCTGATCCTGATCCTCGGTGGCGGCACCATCTACAAACTGGCGAACCTCAAGGACGCCTTTTACATCCCCATGCAAGAGTTCATGGGCTTGACCCACACCGAAATCGGCCTGCTGCTCAGCGCCAACGCCATCATTGCGACCGCGCTGTTTGTGGTCGGCGGCATGCTGGCCGACCGTTATGACACGCGCAAGCTGATTCCCCTGGGCTTGCTCGGCACCGGCGGCCTGGGCCTGTACCTGGCGACCTTCCCGCCCTTCAGCAACCTGCTGATTGTCTTCAGCCTGCTGGCGGTGTGCGCCGACTGTCTGTTCTGGCCGTCGCTGCTCAAGGCCATCCGCAACCTGGGCGACGATCAGGAGCAAGGACGCCTGTTCGGGCTGCTGGAAGGTGGCCGGGGCGTGGTCGATACCCTGGTGGCGTTTTCTGCCCTGGGGGTGTTCGTGGCCATGGGGTCGGGTGAGACGGGGCTGAAATCGGCGATCCTGTTCTACTCGGTGATCGACATCCTGGCCGGGACGTTGACCTGGTTCCTGCTCAAGGGCAGTACCACGCCGGCGAGCGTGCAGCCGAAAAACGGCCTGTCGAACCTGTTGCAAGCCATCAAGGTCCCAGGAATCTGGCTGGTCAGCCTCAACGTGTTCATGGTCTACATCGTGTACTGCGGCCTGACCTACTTCATTCCCTACCTCAAGGACATGTACCAACTGCCAGTGGCGCTGGTGGGCGCCTACGGCATCATCAACCAGTACTGCCTGAAAATCCTTGGCGGCCCTGCCGGCGGCTTCATTGCCGACAAACAGTTCAAGAGCACCAGCCGCTACCTGAAATGGGCTTTCCTGGCGCTGTTGCCGTTGATGGGCGTGATCATGCTGATTCCGAAAAGCCCGAGTTACATCTACGCCGGCATGGCCGCCACCCTGTCCTTCGCGCTGATCGTGTTCTCCATGCGAGGGGTGTTCTGGGCGCCCATGGGCGAAGTCGGCATTCCCCAGCACATCACCGGCTCAGCCTTCGGCATCGGCTGCCTGATCGGTTATGCACCAGGTATGTTTGCCTACGTCATCTACGGCGCGATCCTCGACCATTTCCCGGGCGAACAAGGCTACAACTATGTGTTCAGCCTGATGAGCCTGCTGGCAATCGTTGGCTTCCTGGTCTCCAGCCTGCTGTACCAGGCCGTGCGCAAGAACGCCCGGGTCACCTCCGCGGCTGACGCCGCGCACGCCTGATCCGGCGAGTCTCTACGCTCCGATAAACACCGGCACTCGTCGCTCCAGCATGGCGCGGGTGCCTTCGGCAAAGTCGGCACTGACGATCTGCCATTCCTGCTCCCCCTTCTTCGCGGCCCACCGACCACCTAGTGGCTCGAGGGCATTTATAGTGGGCTTTTCACGATGTGGTACGTACCATGTATATGCGTATCATTTCTATAGATATCAACTTGAGCGAAATCGAGCTTTCTAAGATGGAATAATTGAGTGTTATCGCATCTAATAGGCAAAAATCCTGTGGTTGGATGCCGCAGCGATACGTTTGCGCCCGGAGAGCTGTGAATGAACAAGGTGGATCGCTACCTCAAGGCCGGTACCCGGGAGAACACCCGGCGCAGTTACCGTGCCGCGGTGGAGCACTTCGAAGTGACCTGGGGTGGGTTCCTGCCGGCGACGGGCGACAGCATCGTGCGTTACCTGGCCGACTACGCCGATCAACTGGCGATCAGCACCTTGAAGCAACGCCTGGCCGCCCTCGCCCAATGGCACATCACCCAGGGGTTTCCCGACCCGACCAAGACGCCGACGGTACGGCAGATGATCAAGGGCATCCGCACCTTGCATCCGGCCCAGGAGAAGCAGGCGGCGCCCTTGTTGCTGCAACACCTGGAGCAGGCCATCGACTGGCTGGAACACCAGGCAGCGCTGGCCGCCCAGCAGCACGACTGGCCGACTGTGCTGCGCTGTCGGCGGGATGCCGCGTTGGTGCTGATCGGATTCTGGCGCGGCTTTCGCGGCGATGAGCTGTCCCGCCTGCGGGTTGAACATACCGAGCTGCAAGCGGGTGTCGGGATCAGCTTCTACCTGCCCCACAGCAAAGGCGATCGCCAGCACCTGGGAACCCGGTTCCAGACCCCGGCGCTGAAAAAGCTCTGTCCGGTGCAGGCCTATGGCAATTGGATCACGGCCGCCGGCATTGCCTATGGGCCGGTGTTCCGGCGCCTGGATCGCTGGGGCAACCTGGCGCCGGACGGTTTGCACGCCAACAGCCTGATCCCCTTGCTGCGCCGCCTGTTTCGCCGCGCCGGGGTGCCCGCCGAGCTGTACACCAGCCACTCCCTGCGCCGCGGTTTTGCCACCTGGGCGACCGCCAACGGCTGGGATATCAAGTCACTGATGAGCTATGTCGGCTGGAAGGACGTCAAGTCGGCGATGCGCTATGTCGACGCTTCCCACAGTTTTGGTGGCCTGGCGCAAAAGCCGCTGGTGCCGGGCATCACCCCGCGCGCCCTCGAATGATCCACCGCCCTGCCCTCAACCGACCTCAGCCAGCGCCTGGGCGCTTGCGCCTTCGGCCAGGAGCTTTTTCGCCCGGATAAACTGCTTGGGACTGTTGATGCAGTCCGCCGCAAGGATCCGTTCATCCTTGATGTACCAGACCACGCGCGCGTGCCCTGGCGCATCGTCCTGCACCACCACGCGCTGGTAGCCACGGTTCAATCCGGCGATCTG
>Ga0213827_1000179_pt1 | contig 71226 bp, 6 predicted proteins | sample MC6MC0898MG_FD_180669 | JGI IMG/M metagenome (GOLD analysis project Ga0213827, IMG submission 180669) | Enriched soil aggregate microbial communities from Iowa State University, Ames, United States - MC6-MC0898-MG | ecosystem: Environmental > Terrestrial > Soil > Unclassified | place: USA: Iowa...
TAATTTATTAATTTTTTTTTTTTTTTGAGTTTTTGTATTTTTTAAAAAATATTTTAAAATAAATTAAATAATAATTAATATTTTAGTTTTATTTTTATAAAAATTTAATTTTTTTCGAATTTTGTATATTTTTTCAAAAATATTTTAAAATAAATTAATTAATAAAAAACATTTTAAATTAATTAATAAAAAAAAATTAACTATTTTAGCATATTGCTGTGTTATTTTTATAAAAAATTATTAAAAAAAATTAATAAATTTTTAAATGTTTATTTAATTAAAAAATTAAAATAAATAAAAAATTATTAATATTTTTAGTTCATGTTTTAATAATTATAATTGTTATAATAAAAAAATATCTTTAATCATAAAATTGTATTTTTTTTATTATTTTATTTTTAGATAGATTTAATAATATTTGCATATTATTTAAAAAAAATGATATAAGTGATATTCTATGTAATAAAATATGCTTACATTAAAATATATTATAAAAATTAAAAGTGTATTAAAAAATAACAAAATTAAATCTATTTTTTGGGCATATATTAAATAAATGAATAGCATATAATTATATTATTTAGCTTTTTTTCAAGGTAAAATTTTTACTATTTTTTATTTAAATAGGTTTTTAATAATCCTAGTTTATTTTATTAAAAAATTTGATTTAACTATGAATAATAATAATATTTTAATTAATATAGATAATTTTATTTTAGGTTTTATAATTATACTTTTTACATTATTAGGAACTTTAATATCAGTAGCCTACTATACCCTTTTCGAACGAAAAATACTAGCAGCTATGCAAAGACGAAGGGGTCCAAATGTTGTAGGTATTTTTGGTTTATTACAACCATTGGCCGATGGTTTTAAATTAATAGCCAAGGAGGGCATAATTCCTACACTATCAATAGTTTACGTTTATCTTTTAGCACCAATGTTATCCTTGGTTATTTCATTTTTGGGTTGAAGTGTTTTACCTATATACCATACTAATATTTTAGGTATAAATAGTGACTTGGATATTTTAATTTTTTTTTGCCTTACAGCTTTTGGAAGTTACGGTGTTATATTAGCTGGTTGGGGAAGTTTTTCTAGATACGCTGTTATGGGTGCTTTAAGAGCAATAGCTCAGTTAATATCTTACGAAGTTATATTTTTATTATCAATGTTTCCTGGAATTTTATATGTTGGTGGTTTTAGTTTTTTAGAATTTAATTATGTACAAGAAAACTCAATTTGACTAATTTTTCCAACATTACCAAGTGCTTTAATTTTTTATATACTAATGCTAGCAGAAACAAATAGAACACCATTTGACTTACCAGAAGCAGAAGCAGAATTGGTTTCTGGTTTTAATGTTGAATATTCTTCAATATTGTTTGCTATGTTTTCATTATCAGAATATAATAGTATGTTATTAATGTCAACATTGTATGTTATCCTGTTTTTAGGCGCTTGGTCTGATGGTTTATTTTTTTTTATAATAAAAGTTTTATTTGTAGCATTTTCTATAGTTAAAGTTAGGGCAGCATTGCCAAGATATAGATATGACCAACTTATGTTTTTATGTTGATACATATTTTTACCACTTTCTCTTGGCATTTTTATTTTTACAATTGGATGTTGTTGTTTTTTTGAAATTAATACATATTCAAATACAGAATTATATTTAGAAATATTAAAACTTTATAAAGAGGATATGTGAACTTTGTAAGTGTTTAGCAAAAATAATTCATTAAAAAATAGATTTTTTAATTCTACAATTTTTTTTCATGAAATAATTTTTTTACTTTTATATAGAAACGTTGCTTGGTTAAGCGGAACGTCAAAATCTGAAATAGCAATAGATACGTTATTTACTTTTTTTTTAAGAATGGTTATGGTAATAACAAAACATTCCCAACTTAGATTTAATAAACTTTCAGATATAGTTGTTTATGACCATATTACAAACACTTGAAGATTTTTAGCAACATACATATTTTCCAATCCTGATAGGGAATTTAAGTTACGTATTAGATTCTCTGTTGATTCTAAAACATGCATAATTGCTTCTCTTTCTGAAATATATTATATAAGCAGTTGAGCTGAGAGGGAGGCAATGGACCTTTTTGGTGTTAAATTTTTAGGACATAGGGATCTTAGAAGAATACTTGGAGATTACGGTCTTTGAGGTTTTCCTGGCAGAAAAGATTTTCCATTAGTAGGTCTTTATTCGTATTTTTATGTTGTTAATTTTTTAAGAGTATTCCGAGTTCGAGGTATGTTAAGTGATTTCTGATCAATTTATTTTCAAAAAAAAATATATACACAATGTTAAATTTTTCATTTAATAAAAAACATAAAAATATAAAAACAATTTTTAACACGATTATTTGTTTATTGATATTATTTTTTATTACAGCGTTGGGAAAGGACCTATACGTGTATATTGAAATATTTTTAAACAAACAAATACTTGAAATAATATCAGGTATTATTATATCTATTTGGTCTATTACAACATTGTTAACAGTTAGTCCATTAATAACAAATTTTAGAAAAATAACCAAAATTAAAAAAATAATATTAAAACTTATGAGTAAAATTAATATTACAGCATTTTTTTTTAGTATAAGTTCTTTATTTGTTTTATGTATCTTAACTTATATAAAGCTATATAGTGTCGTTAAGGTAAATGTTTTTGATGCTTTAGTTTTAAATGAATTTATTAGTATTACCTACGAATGTAGAGATTTGACAATGTCAATTAAATCTTGATTAAAATCATGAGAGTACTCAACTCTAAATTTAGAACTTAATGTTTCAGAAGAGATGGTTAAAAGATCTTTTTGAACAAAAGTTCGTTGAAGATCTGAAATGTTTAAAGTATCTAAAGAAACTTCACCGTTTATTTTTTTAGAATCAAATAATTATAATTTTACAAACCTCTTAATATTTAAACAAATTAATTGAATATTTAGAGAAGGTTTAATTAACCATACTGTACCATATTTACCACTTAAATTTAGCACACTATATACATTTTTATTTAATAACATTGATTTTACAGTTAAAAGTATATTTATATATTTAAAAATTATAATTAATTGAATTTTTTATTCAATTTTAGAGTATTTGGAAAATTTTATTTTATTAATAATTAATACCTGTGGACTTTCAAATATTGAATATAAAACATCAACAATACGTAGTGAAAAATTCGACTATTTGGAAGAAGACACGTTTAATTTAGACTTTTTTATGTATAATTACTTATCAACAAGTAAAAAATTAAGTTTATTTGAAACTTATTCATCAACATTTTTAAATTTTTTAATAATATACTTAATAAAAAATATATTTTTGGATGGAGTATCGCTATGGTTACTATGGTTAGTTTTAACAGTAGGTTATGTTTTATCTTTTTCTAAAAGTAAAAAAAAAATAATAAATAATAATATATTTAAAAAAAATTTTGTATACAACAATTTACTAAATTTTATAATATTTTTAATGGCAGTATGTTTTTTATCAAAAGATTTATTTATATTTTTTATAGCATTCGAGTCAATTTTATTTCCACTTTTTTTGTATATTATTTTACAAGGATCAAGATTGAATAAAATATATGCAGTTAAGTATTTAGTTATATATACTATAGTAGGTTCAGTATTTTTATGGTACAGTATAGCTTATATTGTAGAAATTTTAGGTGTATCAAATTTCGACCATATAAAATGAACTTTATTAAATTCTGTAAGTTCAGGGACACGAATAGTTTTATTTTTATCATTTTTTATAGGTTTTGCTTTTAAAGTACCAATGGTTCCATTTCACCATTGATTGATTATAGCACACGTTGAAGCTCCTACAAATGGATCAATAATTTTGGCAGCTCTTTTACTTAAAGTAGGGGGTTACGGACTTTATCGTTTTGTTTATAATTTATTTCCTTTAGAAGTTTTACAATTTTCAAATGAAATTATTGCTTTATCTGTTTTCGGTTTTACATATTCAACAATGTTAGCAGTAAGACAAATAGACATTAAAAGATATATAGCTTATACTTCTATAGCTCATATGAACTATTCTTTAATAGGCCTTTTTAGCGGTACAGAAATTGGGTTGGTTGGTTATATACATATTATGGTAAGTCATGGTATAATTTCTACTGCAATGTTTTATATTATAGGTCATTTGTATAGCATATTACACTTTAGGGATACGGTAAGAATTTCGGGTATTGCTTATATATTTCCAAAATTATCTGTTTTTTTATTCCTATTTTCTATAGCCAATATGGGACTACCTCTTTTTTCTGGATTTCCTGGTGAATTTTTCATATTTATGGCTTTAGTTAGCTTAAATGAGTATTTTGCTATGTTAATATTTTTTGGTTTTATGTTTTCAGGTGTATATAATTTTTTACAAATTAATAAATTATTATTTTCTGGATACGGTAGCGATATTTGTATAAAAAAAAATAACGATATTGATAGTATTTCCTTTTTAATTTTAATAATTTTACTTTTATGATCTTTGATTTTTGGATTATTTCCTGATATTATAACAAAAAATATTGAAAGTGGAATTAATTTATAGGTATAAAAAAAATTTTTTTAATTTTTTTAAAAAACTAAAACTAAGCAGTTTCAAGTATTGGGCTACATATATTTTACTTTTAATATATTATTTGTCCGGCGTGGAAAACCACAGATTAGAACTTATGATTACTATAGAATATTACCCCTTACTGAGGTTATTTTTTGATAATTTTGATTTAATTATTGTTCAAAATTATAGAAAACATGTAGTTGATTTTGATAATTATAAATTAGTATTAAAAAATATTTATAATTTTTATATTGATAATAAATATATATTTATTGAATGTTGTAACATTATTATTCAAAATTCATCAGATATCTTATTTGAAGAATTGGATAAATTAGAATGGTATATAAATATAAGATCAGAAGTTGACACTATTTCAGAAATACCAGTAGACCTGGCAGTAAAATACGGTAATGAATATTTTTCTAACGTAATAAATCAAAAAATTAACTACAGTAGACAACTTTATTATAAAGGATTGCCTATAGAACACTCGATGCAATTACCATTATCTGGTTTAAGTTCTTCACCAGATAAATATATTTTTTTTAATTTCGATAAAAAATTAAATTTTAAAAGTTGGGATATAAAATCTAAGAAAATTGAAAGTTTAGAATCATATTATGAGTTTAATGTTGTTGATATTGATTCTGATTATAAAGATATTAATTTATCTTATGCAGAAAATACTTCAGATTATTATGGTTTTAAATTTGAATTAGAATACTATTTAGATTCAAATTTTAAATTTAAAAATAAAATTGAAAATAATCCATCAATAGTACAAGATTTTTTAAATTGAAGAGATATTTCTAATTTTAATAATAGTGATAGTATTTCTAAATATCATAATTTAAAATATAATAAAATTTTAGATGAATCAATATATATAAACAATAAAAATAAAAATCAAGCTATTTTGGATAATTTTCAAAATCAATTAACAGCTAATAGTAATGAATTTTTATATAAATATCAATATTTTGATGATTATATTTCTGAAAATTCAAAAATAACAAATATTAATAATTTTTTATATAAAAACAGTGGTACAATATTTGATTTTTATAACGTAAGCGATGGTTTAGGTATAGAGCTTAGTTTTTTAAAAAATACATTGGATAGTGAATTGTCTGATATTTATAAAAAAATTTTTAATAAAAATAATATATTAGAAACAAAGTTGTATAATAGGTTTAATAATAAAAAAGTAAATTTAACTATAGGATTAGGGTTGGGTGGTAATATTTTTATTAATTACGGAATTTTTTTATTAAGAAACCCTATTTTTGATTTTAGTTATAAAAATAGCACATCTATGCATTACGATACTCTTGATAAGTTTTGAGATAAACGACCTTATACCAGTGGTTGATTATCATCCGATATTTTTACTTTTGGTCCAGTAAACTCTAATTATTTAAAATCTCCAATAAACTTATACGGTAATTTTGATAACAATAATTTTAATTTTGGAACAATTTTATTAGAACAAAAAATAAATAATTTTTCTTTAATTAATTTTTTACTTTCATTTATTAATTTATCGATAAATTACGTTATTAAATTACCTGGCCTAATTAATAATTTTAACAATAATGTTTATTTTTTAACAAAAAAATTAATATTTATATCCAGCAATAATAGTACTAAAACTAATATATTAAGAGAAATTACAATATATCCGTCAATCAGTTCAGCACAACAATTAGGAAAACATTTAAAATTTACTAATCATGAGATTAATATAATAAAAAATATAAAATATGGAAGAGCTTGGCCAAATTATTCATCAAATTTTGGAAATCTAAATACAAAAATAGCATACCTACCAATATCAAATAAAAATATAAAAGAAAAATTAATAACAAGTGAAATTATCGAAAAAATTTTATTAAATTATTCGGAAAATTTAAAAATAAATAGGGAATTTTTTATTGAAATTTTGTCAACATTCGATAAATTATTTGATAACGGAGAAGTTTATGTAAATAAAAATATTATGTTAATTTTATACGCATTAGGTATGATAGAATCCTCAGAATTTAAAAATAATTATTTAAAGTTAACAAACGAGATATTGTTGATTGTTAAATTGATAGATACAATGTTAAATCTAAACTACAATTCAGTTTATATAATAAGGGTTATTAACTGAATATTGGATAATGATGTTTTTTGATATGAGTTTAATATATTTAGATTTAATAATTATAATAATAGTAGATTTTTTTTTATTTCAAAATTAACTGAAAATAGATTTGTTGTTCCAACATTTTATAATGAATTTTTTACTAAAAATTATTATAAATACTTATTAAATACTAATTTAACTAATAAAAAGTTTATTTTTAAGTTAAATTATTACGTACCTCAGTTTTGAAATTTTGATAAGTATTTTATAAATAAGCCAAATTTAAGTATAAAAACAATAGAAAATGTACCTAAAAAATATTTTTCGACCAATTTTAAAAAAATAAAAAACAATTTCAACATTTTATATCCAAAAATTTATAAATCAACCGTAAATAATGTTAAAATTGTTGAATTTGAATTTTTAAATAAAATAAATAATAATTTTTTTTTTAAAAAAAAAAATACAGAATTTGGTGGAAAATTATACCATTTCCATTATATAAACAATAATAAAATAAGTTTAATAGCTAAGAGTAATAGTTTAAAATTTAAATATCTAATAAAAAATTCTAATCTTTTTTATAACAATGTTGTTAAAATACTTAGAAATTTATCCGATACAGAATTATTAGTAGAGTATATTTATAGTTTAGGCTATTATAATTTTAATATTTTAGATTTTTTTTTTAAAATATCAAAATTTTTAGAATATTTTTTTAAAAAATCAGAATTAAATATTTATGATAACTTATCTGATATATATATAAAATACGTAAGTGGATTTTCTACAAATTCAAACACAGTTGAATTTATATCAAAATTAAATACATTCAATACTTTGTTTAAAGACACTTCAAACACCTACTATAATGTAAATCTAAATTATTTTGATTATATTAAAAATATAAAATATAAAAAATTTGAAAATAGTATAACCAATGCGGTTGATTTTTTAGAATTTTTTGATTATTTTGATTTTTTACCTGTTTTTTTTACTAAAAACATAATATCAATAGTATACGGTGAATTGCCTGAATTTGGGTTTTTAGATCAACTATTTACTTATTTAGATATTTTTGGTATACTATTTTATACGCATTTCGTATTTCCACTATATTACTACCAATGATTTCGTGAATACTATATTTTAGATATATCAAATTGAATAATGATATCATTATTTGAGCCTATTGTAAGGTATGCTTACTCTGATTTATTGACTTATATTGAAACTTTAGAAATTACTTTTTTTTCCGGATCTATTTTTCTGGATTGAATGGACTATAAGGGAAAAGTAGAGTATTTTTACGATTCAAGGTTGGTTAGTTTACCGTTTTGGCTAATTACTACAGCTATTGACTATTTTTGGTTAATAATACAAACCTTAAATGTATGACATTCAGCCTTATTTAATTACTACATCTATAACAATTTTTATTTTTTTTTAAATAATTTTATATATATATTTAAGAATATGGGAATAATTGATCAAATATTAAGTTTTGATTATACAAAAAAAACCTTAAATATTCCAAAAAAAAATAAACTAATATCATCGGGGTCTGTTATTTCTTTTGATGATGTTCAAAAAATAAATAAAAAATTATTAATGTCGTTAAAATTCAGCATTGCCCCAACTGAACTCCCAATAGTTTTTAACAATAAATACCCTACGGTAGAAAATCAAAATTTTTTTGATATTAAGTATTTAAAAAAAACTTCAGAATCTGTTAAATGATTTTTAAGAAAAGATTTAGATTCTTGATATTTTAATGAGGAAATTGATAATAATTTAAAACATAAAAGAAAAAAAAAAAGATTATTTAAAAAAATAAAAAAAAAATTTAAAAACATAAATTATAATTTATGGGACGTGTTTCAAAGAAAAAAAAATAAAATAAAATTTAAAAAAATAAAAAAATATTCCGATACTTTATTAGTTAAAACATCTAATCAATCAAGAAATGTGGACATAATTAAAGATTTTTCTGAATTTAATTTTAAAAAAAATATTAAATATGACTTATTCTTTAAAAAAAATAAATATAAAAATCAAAATTTAAAAAGAAAAATTAAATATGTAGATAAATTCGTAGATGATGATTTTATTTTTTTCAATGAATTTTTAAATAGTGAAATTAAAATATTAAATAATTTTAAAAATCCTTTTATATCAGAAAATGAACATATTGATGATAGTGTGGAATTAAAACAGTATAAAAACAAATTAGACCAAAATTTAATAAATTATTTTAAAAAAAATAATAATTATTTTTTTAATAAGTTTTCAAATAATTATAAAGATTTTCGTGTAAAAAATAATTTAGAAAATTATGAGTATGAAAATAATTATTATGAAAATATGGATTTTATTAATTTAGGTAAAACAAATTTTGAAAATAAAAATGATTACTATTCTTATAAGTGGTTTGAAAAATATCAAGAAAATTTTGAGTATAAAAATGATTATTATTATTTTAAGTTGTTTGAAGAAGATAAATTAGGTTTTAAATATGACAATGATTATTATGGTGATAGTATAGTTGAAGAGTATAAAGAAGAGTTTGAATATAAAGATAATTATAATCAGTATAGTTGATTTGAAGAAGACGGATATGATCACATTTTATTTGGAGAAAATACCTACGATGGTGAGTATGTCAGTAATAACAAAAATGGTAATGAAGATTGGGAAGATGAGGACTATTTTTTTTGAAATAAAACACAATTTGAAATAATTGATAATTTTTTAAATGAAGAATCGGTTGATGAATTTTTTATAGATAATATGTTTAATAAAAATATTTATGAAGATTTTAAAAAATATTATAATTTTAAAAAATCAAAATTAGATGAATATAATGATTTTTATTATTATTATTTTAATAATAAAATTAAAGATAATATAAGTACTTTTAGTATTGAAAAAATATTAAAAAAATTAAAAATTAAAAATTTATATATTTTAAATAAAATTATTAATAATATTAAAGAAAAGAGTTATTTTAATAATAAATTTTTAAAATATAATAAATTATTTTATAAAAATATATACCCTAATTACAATAATACTAAAAATTCACATATTGATAAATTATTAGAAAATGATGTATTATATTTAAAATTTAAAGATTCTAATTTTAACACACTTAATGACTTATCTGATATAAGTTATGATAAATTTAACGGGAACTTAGAAATGTCAGAAAATATTTTACAAGACAATTCAACAAAATATTGAAATTCCTTAATTAGCTTAGAAAATGAGGGAGATTCAGATTTTGAAGATTATCTATTTGATTGGGATGGTTTTGTAAATTTAGAAATAGATTTAGATGTGGATAATTATGATTATTTTTTAAATAATGAAAATTTAGTATTTAACGATTATTTTGATATAGATAATATGTTAATTGGTGATTTTGAAAATTCTGAAATTGTTAATTTTGAAAATTCTGATAATAGGGATTTTGAAGATTTTTTTTTAGACGATTGGTTAGAACAAACAAATTCAGATAAATCTTATATAAAAAAAATTGAATTATTTTCAGATTATGATTTAAATAAATGGTTTAATGGTAACTTGCAAAAATTTTATAAAAATAAAAAAAAATACATAAATAATATCAATATATTAAAAAAAAAATTAAATAGTGATGAGAGTTTTTCAAAATTTTCCAATAAACTTAAAAAATCAAGATTAAAAAAACTTAACATGCAGTTAAAAAAAAAAAAATATTTATATTTCTCAGATTTTAGAAAAAAATTTATAAATAAAATAAATTTTAAAAAAAATAAATGAAAAAAAGATATAAAAATTAATAGAATAGTAAGAGATTCAGAACCTTGATCAATTGAAAATAGCGGTAATATGCCAGATTTTGCAATACTGGGTAATTTAGAAAAAAATAATAAAAATATTAACTTTGATAATAATATTTTAAGCTCGCTTAATTATACGGCAGGTTCTGATATTTCTATTTTTAATATACTTGTTAATTTGAATTCTAATGATTTGAAAAAAAAAACTGAAGCTTCTAAAATACTTTTTTTATTAAATATCGAATCGTCGGAATTAAAAAATCCTTGACTAAACGGAGAATTGCAAATTTCAAAAAAAAGTAATTATATTAATACTACAATAAGTAGTAATGTTGATTCGCTAATTTTAGATTCTCTTATAGAATCTAAGTTAAATTTAAACTGAAAAAAAAAAACAACTTATGATGAAAGTTTTAATAATAATCTTTTAAAAAAAAAAATGTTTAAAACATTTGATTCTAATTCTAGAATAAAATCTAACGATAACACATTAAAACACAATAAAAAATATAACAATATTTCAAATAAAATTGATATAGATTATATTTTTTCAAAATTACCTAAAAGTGATAACATAGAAGAAAAAAAACCATTAGTATTTTTTGGTAATTTAAATAGTAAATTTTATAAAAAAAACTTAAATGAATTGTATACAATTTTTAAAGAATTTGTTTTAAATACTACAAATAGTCAATTTAAAAATTATAGATACTTATTCACTAAATTAGAAAATTTTTATAAAAATGATTTCGATTATATAACATTCCATATTTTGGAAAATCACTTATATTTTTATGAAAACCCTCTAGATGTTTATACAAATAAAAATTTAAACAATTTTTCATTTATATTTGATTTTAAAAATGGAAAATTTTCAAATATTAAAACTATAAAACCAATAAATGGAAATTATATACATTTTGATGATAAATATTATAAATTCATATCATCTAAATCACCCTATTTTTATAAAATTGAAAATAAAATTATGTTGGCTAATACTGCACCTCTCTTTTTTAATGGCATTAATTTTATTAAGTTTAAAAAAAATTGAAATAATTTAGAAATTATAGAAACAAACGGTAGTTTATCTGATAAAATTAAATTAAATTGTGAGATAAGTTTTTTATCAAAAACATTACAAAAAAATCAAAAAAAATTCAGCATTGCATATTTTAAAGAAACCGGTAACAGTTTAAAAAATTCAGGAAATTTTTTATCAGTTGATTTAAATAATAATAAGATAACTTCACCAACTGAAGTATCGAATTTAAATTTTTTAAATAAAACAACCAATGAATATTTTGATCAAAAATATACAACAAATTTACAATATTTTAAAATAAGTGATATGTGATTTCCATATCTTCATATTACAAAAGATGGGTATGAAATACCATCTTTTATGGCGTCAGGGTATACTGTTGGAAATAGTTTAGTAACAGACAATACTAAAAAAATATTAATTTTTGATATTAATTTAAATTTGATAGATGTAATTTTAGTAGATACCGAAAAACAAAATTTATTAAAAAACTACGAATTACCTAAAATTTTTGATGGTTCAACATTTAAAGATAGTTTGGTCGACGTAGACGATAATTTTTATGATTATTACAAAAAATTGAATAAATTTCAAAAATTAAAAAAAAGATTTAAAACGGGTTTTATTTACAATCAAATGAAAGGAACTATAAGAGGTGTAACATCTAAATCATCGCATTCTACAAGAACTCAGATTTTTAAGAATAAACTTCCGCTGTTATATCAAAATGATAAATTTTTAAAAAAAATATCAAATATAATGCCAAATTATAAAAACACAACAAAATACGATAATATTTTAGGCTTATGACCAAATTCCACAGCAAGGCCTATGGTTTTACCAGAAATTCCTGAAAATTTTAGTATGTATAGGTTATTTAATACTAGAAAAAATTTAAGAATAAGTAGAAATTATGATAAGTTTAAATTTTTACGTGGCATTAGATTTAAACAAAATGATATTTTTTTACAAAAAACAAAACCTGGTTTATTTTTTGGAAAAAAAATAAATTCTTTAATAAATAATGACATAACAATTAGGTACATACCACAAGTTGAGTTTAATTCAGGATTTATGCTATTCCCAAACTTAGAAGAGTATAACGTTACCCCTGGTAATTTAACTGAACAATACTGAAATGAGGAAAACTTATATAAAAAATTTCAAGTAATACCAAGTTTAACCCATACAACAAAAAACGGGTTTAAGTTTTATGACAGATCAACAATCGATTCCATTTTACAACCAGTTTTTTCAGGCGAAGATACGGCCGATTCGAACTATAACAATACAAAATTTTATTGATGAGATTCAGAAAATAGTTATTTTGACAATTTTGAAGAATTACAAAAACGACCAATACCTGAAATATTTTGAACAAATCAAATTTTGCCAGAATATTGGAATTTAATGATAAAAAGAGAATCTAGGGGTATAATATCTAAAATTTTAAATACAACCGATTCCTTGTTTAAATATGATTGGCTTAGAGGTTCTCTTTATTCTAAATTATTGGGAAGCTTAAATGAAGATACTGTTTCTAATAATTTAATGGATATTAATAAATTACTATATAAAGGAAAATCTAATATAGAAATAAGTGGTCGTTATTATCCTGGTATAATTGATTCTCAAGATTGGCATAATGAGGAAAGAGCTTACAGAGATTGGCGATATAATGGTCCAGAATATGATTTTGATAAAGAAGATGAAGAATATATAGGTATGACTAATAGGCCAAACCACAATCTAATGCATATAAATTATGACGATTTGTTATTTGAAGAATTTAAATGGCTAAATACTGACGTAGAAACAACAGATTGGGTAAGGCAACGACCTATAGAAATGGCAAATAGTTTTGATTTTGGCGATGAATTGCCAGAAATTCAATTAAAATTTCGAGAATCTGTTGATTACGGGCATAATTTAGAAAGAATATCTAAATATATTTTAAGTGTAGATGAATTTAATTTTAGAGAAAATTTTCAAGATTACAGATTTGCATTAAGTCAAAGCACTGATAAGTTCCGTAAATACAAGGAAACTTTTAAAATAGAAATTGAAGATGACTTTATTAAATATTCAGATAAATTGTATAATCAAAATTCACTTTCAGATGTGTATAAAAACAATGATAAAAATACCTATTTTTTAGAACCCCTTTTTGGAATTACAACAAACAATTTGGATAATTTACACATAAATAAGGAAAAATCATTTAAAAATTTAACTAATTTTAGTGATGAATCGGGTAATTATATTCAAAATAATGACATTTTTGAAAAAAAAAATTACAATTATTTTAAAAATAATAAAATAAAATTAAAAAATAAAAATTTAGATTTTGAAGATAAGTTATTAGACACAAATTATACTGAATTTGATTTATTTTTTTATAAAAAGTCAAATACTAGTATGCAAACTAATGAAATTTCAAATATATCAGATTTAGAAATACCAGATGTTGATGAAAATTTGTATTCAAATAGCGACAATTATACAGATGAGACTAGTTTAATATATAATAATGAAAATAATGAAAAAATTGAAGAAGTTTACAACCCTTACACTAAATCTGAGTATGATGACTGGGTATTAAAAACATTACAAACGGATAACGATTTTGATATAGAAAATTTTGATTTAAATAATCAAAATACACAATCATCCGTAGATTTATTTTTTAATATAGAATCTCAGGATTATTATAGAAATGCATCTGAAGATGGTTCTGAGTTTATTGAATCACCTTATGACAGTTACGCTATTTTTGATTTACATAGCCAAAGGCAGAGACTTAAAAGAAGAATGTGGTTAAATTTTATCGATAGAGGCGAAGATTTTGGAAATGAAAAAATATTAACAAATAAGTTTAAATGGTCACGATTACCATCTATGTTTAATAATAATTTTAATTATAAGTCATTGGGAGTTTATGATTCTGAAAATTTTAATAAAAAAAAAATTGTTTATAATAATAAAAATTTATTAAATTTTTCAGGAAATTTGGAAGTATTAAATAATAATATTTTATCTGATATTAGTAATAATGAAAATATAGAGGATTATAATAAAATAGAGTTTAATGCAGACCCGAGTGATCTTTTTTCTTGAAATACTGAAAATATTTTAGAAAAAAATTCCTTATCAAACGTACTACACGCTAAAAATAATCCTATAAAAAACGTAAAAAACGCAGAAAAATATTCTAATAAAAAACTAAACTATACACATTATTTTGAAAATGAGTTGGGTAATATTATTAATACAAAAGATTTTTATTGAGATTCTGATATTAACGATAGGTTCATGTATGTATTTAATAAAAAAAATCATAATTCTAACTCATTTAATAATTATTCTGAATACCTAGAAAAATATAAATTAATAGGAAACAGTTACAAAAATAAAAAATATAATGAATTTATTAATTTGAATAATAATAGTATTTTTAACGATTTAATTAAAACAACGAATTATGATAAGTTTGATACAAAATTTAAAACTAATGAAATTGTATCAGATAATTTACAAAAAATTTCCAATTTAACAGTAAAAAAAAAATTTAGTGAAAATAGTTCTTATTATGACAATATTTTATCATTAAGTCAATATAAGGATTATAATTTTTGGGACCATAACTTAAAACATGAAAATAAAAGTACGTATGAGATAGACAGTATTGTTGATAGTAAATATTTAGATACTGATTTTTTTGGGGTAAAAGATAATATATATTTTACCATGGGTAAAAATGTTGAAGGTGTTGAATTTAAAGAAAACAACAATAAATTAGAACATTTTGGAATTTTTAATTCTTACAACAACAGTTCTAATTTTTCAAAAGTAAAAGAAAAGTATAAAAATAATTACAAATTTTTAGAATCTTTAAGTAACTTTTCCTCAGATATTTCAAATAGAAATAACAATAGGTGATTGATATTGTCGCAACTGAATTGATTTTTTTTAAAAGGCAAAAATGATTTAAATTATAAGTTAGAAAATCCAATAAATTCTAATAACCGTTGATCTATTAGAAATTCTGTAAATTTAAAATCTGGTACACAGGTATTAAATAATCAAGGTAAAAATAATTTTAATTATTTTGATAATAAAATAAGTAATAGTTATAATTTGCTATCTTTTAAATTGTTTAAGTATAGTGAATTGGATGATATTTTTGATTCATTTAAAAAATCTGACAATATTAAAATTTATGAATTATTTTTATTTGATTACAATTTTTTATGGATATTATTGATTCGTGGAATTGAAAATGTAAAGCTTATTTTAAAATGGTTTACTCTACTTATTAACGAATTTTATTTATTTTTTTTTGGTTTTTTTGGTAATTTTAATATTTTTTATATTGAATTTTTGAATATTTTTGAATACCTTTATTCGCATTGAGTATTTGAGCCAAATATTTGAAAATTTAAATTTATTACACTAAACTCTTGTGTTACTAGTGGAAATGTTAACATTAATTTTTCTAAGATAACAAAACTTAAACATAGATTTCCTAGATTATTTTGATATATGGAGTATAGAAAAGATGAAAGTGTTCTATATACTAAAAGTCAAAATTTTAAAAATGATTTATATGATTATAAAAATCCAAAAAAAAATAATAATTTAAAAAACTATACACTAATAGGAGATGACTTATTGTCGTATCATTTTGAAATTTTTAAAATAAACACAAAATTTGGACTACCATCCCAAAATTCAATAAAAATAAATAATAATTTTAATTTTAACGATAAAATAGTATTGCCACAACTTTATTGAGAATATTTTTCAACACCAAATTCAAATTTTGAATTATATGATAATTTAGAGTTTCAAGATTTTGATAAAAATATAAACATAAGTGACTATATATCTAATTACAGAAATAACTTAACGTATAGTTTTAAAAATAAAATAAGTCAAGAGTTGGTAAATTTATCATTAATAAATAACTATTTTTATAACAATTTTAATAGAAATTATGTTAAATTTAAAAATTATAATAATCTATCAAAATTTTATTTAAATTCTAATTTTACAAACAAAAATAAATTAAACAAATATTTAACTATGGAAAATAATCAATCAAATAATAAAAATACAAAAAATTTAGAAAATGATAGTATTTTTGATACAGAAGACAGTGATTTTATTTTTGAATTTTCCAATTTTCCAATTTTTATAAATTTAAATAAATATGATTTAGACGATAATTATTCTGAGTTAGATTTGCAAAGTCGTTATTTTCACGATAATAAAATAAAAAAATTTAATTTTAATTTTAGTTATCTAGATGAATTAAACATTAATAATTCAAGTATTAATTTTAATACTAATTATTATTTAAAAAATTTATTAGAAAATAAATTAGATAATTTACAATCGTCAGATACTATCGAAAGTAGCTTAAAAAATACAAAATATTTAGAATTTTTATCAAAAGATTGGCTATCCAAAAAAGAATTTATAGAAAAACAAAGACCCTTAACACTTTTTTTAAAAAATCAAATAATATCTGACCAGTTATTGTCATTTTATGGATCATTTTGATTATCTTCTAAAAAAAAATTTAACAACTTGATAATTAATTATGAAAATAATTCAAAATTTAAAATAAAGTTATTTAATAGTTTTTGTGGAAAAAACATATGAACATTAATTAATGTTAAAAATAAAAAACATTTATTTAGTAGTATATTTGTGGATAATTTTAAAAAAATAAATAAAACTTATAATAACTTTTTTTTAAAAAATTTAAAAATTTTAAATTTTGAAACTAAATATTTAAATAATTATAATAATGTATACTTAAATTATTTTGAATTAAAGTATAAGTTAAAATTAAAAAATGTTAATAACAAAAAGTTTAAAAATTCAATTACAATTTTATTTAATAAAAATAATAAAAATATTTATCAAAAAATTTTAAGAGATAATATTCAATATTTCTATATAAATGATAATGAAGGGTTGGATAGTAACTGAGAATCGACAGTGTTAAAACACAACCCTTTAGAAATTTTTAATTTAGGACCATTGCTTAGAGACGTTCCATATATAAAAGAATATAAAAATAAAAATATTAATAACCTTTTTGAAATATCAGACTTACTTATAAATTCAGAAAGCTATCAAAAATTGTGATCCGACATAGAATTGGACAATTCGTTAAATTTTTGAAATACAACTGATATTGATATTTTTGATAAAAATAAATATAGGGTATATTTAGAATATGTTAAAAGTTTAAAAAGCACTAAAGTATTTAATTTTGACTACTTGAACGAAGTTAAAACAAAAAAATACGATTGGATAAAGACTCAAAATAATTTTAATAGTGATATTATGGATAAAGTTTTAAATTTAGATGATATGAGTTTAACTAAAAAAAAATTTAATAAATTTATACAAAAACCTAACGAATATAAAAAACTTGGCGGAATTAAAAATTACCCAATTTATCGTTTATTTTTAAAAATTATGGATCGAGTTAACCCCAATGTATGAACATCTGACATGTTTCCTAACTATAGAAAAAGACAACTTTATTTAGGACTTTCATATATACCTGAACAATTTGTTTATAAAAATTATAAATTTTTAAACAAAGATTCTCATATTTCGAATAGAATAGAAAATTACTATTTTAAAAATAAAAATTTAAAATTCTTATTTGATTTAAGTTACCCAATAAATTATCAATTTCCAATAAACCATTTAAATTTAATGGATAAACACATTTTAGGTTCAGATTTAGATAAAAAAATAAAATTTAAAAATAAATTTTCATTTAATAATTATTATAGCAAAAGATTCGATAATTATGCATATGAATATAAAAAAACTCCTTATAATAATATAATACCTTTTTATTTGACAAATAGGAATAGTAAATTTATGGAAATAATAAATAAAGAAATTTTAGGTGATGGGGTTAATGTTAATAGTATGCTTAGGTTAGGGTCACCAACATATATAAATCTTTACGGTTATCATAACCTATTAAATATGGGTAATTCTAAAAATTTAAATAGTTCCTTTACTTTTAAAAAAAACGTAATTAATAAAGAAGATTTCTATATTACTAATAATGATTTTTTATATAAAAAAAATAAGGGGTTAGAGTATATATTGGGAACTTTCAATAATTCATCAAAATCTAAATTAGTTGATGATAATGATTTCAAATATATTTTTGATAACTATTCTAAAACTTTAAAATTTAAATGATTAAAAATAATAATATCAAATAAAAAATTTAATTTTCATGAGAATATAAAATTATATTCAAAATTTATAATTGATTTTGAAAATAAAAAAAAATATAATTATAAAAATTTTAGATTTAGAAATTTATCTGAAATTATTAATTATTTTCGTAGTTCTAATCAAAAACAATTAATTGATATTTTAATAAAAACTAAAGATTCAAAAATATCTAAAATTTTGGAATATGAAAAAATATACCCTATTAACGTTTTAGGTGAGGATCTAATTTTTTGTATAGATACTATTGATGAATCAATAAATAAACTTTCTGATTTAAATTTCATATTTTTTGAAAATTCCAATTGAACACCAATTTGAATACCAGAATTATTTAATTTAGTTGAAGATAGTTTACTAGAAAATGCTTTAGAAATTTATAATTATGAAAAAATATTAAACAATCACTTTAAACATAATTCAAAAAATTTTGATATAAATATAAAACATAATTTTTTTTTTATAAATAAATTTGATAATGATTATACAAATTATGAAAAAATTCCTTTTAGTTTCTTAGATACATTTATAAATACAGCTATAATAAATTTTACCAATTTTAAACATATATTAAATTTTAATATAAATAATAAAGCAATGTTAAATTCTATTTTATATTATTTTTCAATAATTTATATTAAATTTATTATATCAGCATTAGATAAATACGGATTATCTAATCAATACAACATAAAGCATTTGGTAAATTCTATACTATCGGGATCAGTTAAAGATATTAATAAAAAAGATATAAAAAATATAAATAAAAAAATTATTGATCAGGATTGAGTTTTTTCCTATTCTTTATTTTTGAAATTAATATCTAATACATTCGGATATTCATTTAATAAATCAACAGATTTAATTAAATCAAATAAGTTATCTATAGAATCAAAAAATAAAAAATTTTTACTTAAAAAAAATATTTTAATAAATGATGATATTGTTATTTTATTAAATAACTCATTAAAACCAAAAATATTATATAATTTTGAAGATTACACATATACATATAATAAAATTTTTCCAAAAATATTAATAAATTACGGATCTAATTTTAAACACCTAAATTTGAATAATAACCATCCTTTTTTTAAGTTAAGTAGTGAAAAAAAAAGTATAGATTTAGAGAAAATAAATAATAATTTTTCTATATACTATGATTTTTTAATTGAGTTTAATAAAATAAAATTAAAAAATTTTAAATATAAAATAATGTATAATATAAATATATCAAAAAGCTCGAAAAAAAAAATATCACAGTATTTTGAATTTTTTTTAAAAAATTCAAAAAGATACATAGAAAAAAATAAAAAAACTACATTTAATAGTTATTTTTTTACGAATTTAAAATATTATATAAATAAAAAATGGCACATAATAACTAATAATACACATTGTGATTTAAAAGATATAAAAAAATATAGTTTAAAAGATAATTTAGAAAAATTTAATCTTTATTTTAAAAATATATCTAATATTAGATATTTAACGTATTCTTATGCAATGTATATAAACTTATTATTTAAAAAAATAAAAATAATTTTAGATATTTTTATAAATTTAAAACATAATAATTATAATTTTGATTTTGGATTTTTATTAAAAATGTTAAAATATAAAAATAGTATAAAATACAGACGTAACGTTAATTTTGATATTTCTTACGAATATTTGCCAAATTTTAACAATATTGAGTATAATTTAAATTCAGAAAATAATATATTGTTTACTTACATTAAAAATAAAAATAAAGTATCTTATTTAGGTTTTGATTTTGAAATTTTATATAATGAAAAAAATAAAATTAAAGAATTTGGTGATAAATTATTTTTTATTTTTTTTAAAAATAAATATAAAAATAAACCATGTTTTAAATTTTTTAATTTAAACAAAACATTGCTATATTATACATTATGTAAAAAAAAATTAATATTAAAAAAACAAAATATAGAAATTTATTTGAAATTTTTAAATTTAAAAACAAAATTTAATTATAAATACAATATTAATTATAATTTTTTTTATTTTAAAAAAAATATACTAATACCAATTAATATAAATTTTAAAAATGCAGAAATTAATAACTGTATTTTATATGCGGATAGTTTAATAACAAAATTGAATCAAGTAGAAAAAATTTTAAAAGTCAGCCATTTAAATAAATTTAAATATTTTGATAAAAAAACAACAGGACAACATAAAAATGAAATAAAAAAAATAAATTTAATTGAAAAATTTTTTTGTTTTAATTTTTTTTTAAAAACAAAAATTAATCCAATTTTTTTTTCAAATTTTAACATTACTTCTGAATATGATTATGGTATTTATTTAAATTCTTTTATTAAAAATTTTTTATATAATGTTTTAATAAATGAAAAAGAACAATCAATTAAAAATACCGGTAACTTTAACGAATTTTCGAAAATAAAAAATATTTTAGATATTTCAAAATGAAAATTTAATAAATATTGTAATAATTTTTTTAAATATAACAATAATTTGTTATCAATAAGTTCTGATTTATTATTAATAAAAAAGTTATTAAACATAAAATATGATAAAAAATTAAGAAATAATAAAAATACTATTTTTTTATCGAAGTTAAATTTACTATCAAAAAATTTTACAAATGACGTCGTATTTAATAATAATTTTTCTATAAAAAATACATTTATTAAATCAGAAATAATTGACCATTACTTAAATAAAAATAATAATACATTTTTAAAAAAATATAAAAATAATAAATACTTAGACTTTAGAAATACAGGTTTTAGTATTAATTTTTCTAATATTTGAATAAATTATTCTATTTTAAATAATAAATATATAAAACTAAAAGAGAATACTGGTTACATATTTTTAAAAAAAATAAAAAAATACAAAAATAATATAAATTTAAAAAATAATTATTATTATATTGATTTTTTTAAAAATAAGTATAAAAATCACAATAATGTAAAAAAAAACAAATACATACAAAATATAAATATTATCGCAGAAGCTAAAATAAAAAAAAAAAAATTATTGCAAGATATTCATAATAAAATATTAGACATGTTTGATAATAATTTGTTAAGTAAATTAAACTTTAGTATTTTAAAAAAAAATAAAATAAATTCTAATTTTAAAAATAATTACATTAATATATATGCGAATTGGGCGTATTCAAATTTTAAGTATAGAAATTTAAAAATAAAAAATTTTTTTTTAAATTTCAAATTTTCAAATATAATTATTTTTAATAACTTTTGTAATTATTCTTATGGGTTAAATAATTTATTGTTTTTTACTTTATCCAATAAAAATATAAAAAATTTAAATATAATAGAAACAAAAAAAATAAAATTAAATAATAAATACATATGTTTTAACTATTATCAAACTTATAAAAATATAATAAATTTAAATTTTTTTAAAAAAAACTTAAATAGTACAGGTATATTTAAAGATATTGAAAACATGAGTATCAAAAATTCAAATTTTTGATATAAAACTTGAAAATCTAAATTTTTTGAAAAAAAAATAAAAAATTTATTTAAAAAAATAGATATAAATGCATTTTTAATTATAAAAAAAAATAAAATATTACAAATATATTCAAATTTTTTTAAGTTTAAGTATAAAAAACATTATAGTAAAATATATAAAAATAATATATTTTTTTTAAAATTTTTAAATAAAAATTTTAAAATAAATAATAAAAAAATTAATTTTTTTATTCCAAAATTATTTAATAATGTTAAAATAACTAATTATACAAATTTTTATAAAATTAAATTAAATATCAAAAAATTTATTACTGATAATGAAAGCTCATTACTGTTTAAAAGATCAAATTATAAAAATGCCATAGGTTTTTTAAATAATAAGTACAATAGTTCTAAATTATTTGAATATTTTATAATAAATTTAGGTTGAGAATCTTTACTTTTTAAAAAAAACTATTCAACTGTATTTTCTAAAAAAAGAAAAAAACTATTACTAAATAACATATCTTATTTTAATTATTTTAAAAGAGACATAAAAAAATCAGTAGATATCGATTTAGGTAGAATATTAAGACTTAAAAAATTTCAAAAATTATCTTATATTAATTCTATAAATATGTTAAATAGTGAAAATTCAAAAATTTTTATAAGAAATTTTATTAATAATAATAAAAATATAGTTAATTTTATAGTAAATTCAGAAAAATCTTTACTAGAAAATACTATTGAAAATGATTCGATATTATTATCAAATAATACAGTTCAAAAAACAATTAATTTATTTAATAGTTTAAAAAAAAAAGAATTTTCTAAGATATCAGAATTTCTAGATATATCTAAAATGTTGACATTAAATAATAAAAAAAATAATAGATTTTTAAATGAAAATAGTAAAAATATTGAAAAAAAATTAAATAAATACGTATCTTTACCATTCAATGATATAGAATTAGGTTCCGATTTATGGAAAAAAAAATTTAAAAAAAATTTAAATAAAAAACAAAAAACTACTAAGATTTTATATAAGAATAATTTATTTAAAAAAATTTTTAAAATAAATTTTTTATCAAATAATACTGTAAATATTAATTATAACAGGTATTTTTTAAACAATAACTATTTTAACTTATTTAATAAATATTTTGAAATCATTAATTTAAATTTAAATAAATTTAATTTAATAAAAAAAATAAGTTTAAAATTAAAATATAAGGAATTTATTATTAAAAATAAAAAAAATAATAAAATATTAATAAATATTTTACTTAAAAAAAATAAAAATTATACAATATTTTATAACATTAATTCTAATATTTTAAAAAAATATTTTACATTTAAAAAATTAAACAATTATAAAAATTATAAAACTGATACTAGCAATGTTTTATTAAATTTTTTATCTATAAATTATGTAAAAAAAAATTTATTTAATAAATTTATTAAATTAATATACATGTTAAAAGTATTAAATTTATATAAGTATAATAATTTTTTATTATTTAATGCTAACAATAATTTAAATAATTTTTGTTCCAAAAAATTAAAAAATAGATATATTCAGCAATTTTTACAAAATTCAAACTGTAATTATTATAAAATAGTAAATTGAAAATTAGATTTACTAGTGTGATTAAAAAAAAAAGAAGAAAGACGACTTTTAGAATTAGAAAAATTAGAATCTGTGTGGTTTGAAAAAAAAAAATATAAAATAACAAATTTAAATTCAGTATTCGAACAAAAAAAAAATAAAATATACTCACGAATAAAAAAAATAAAATATGAAATATTAGCTATACAGGAAACATTTATAAAAAAATCATTATATAATAATAGTATTATTAAAAATAATAAATTTATAAATTATAAAAATAAATTAAATTATATTAAATTGATATCAAAATATTCAACAATTAAAATAAATAGTATTTTTAAAAATTTAAATAATGGTAATATGACTAAAAACTCATTTTTAATTGAATTAAAAAAAATAAATAACTTTTTATATTTTAAAATATATTCAAAACAATTTATAAAACAAGATTATGATAAAATATTTTACAGTTTTTTAAATAAAGATAATATAAATAAAGTTATTTTTTATGAAATTGTTAAATATAATAAGTTAAAACACGAATTAAGTAATTTAATTTGTAAACTATTTTTTATGTATATTTATTCTATAAAACAAAAAATATTATTTTATCATAATTTTATAAAGTTTAAAAATAGTATTAAAATAGTTTCAAATAGTATTTTTAAAGAAAAAATTAAAATATTAAAATTTAATATAAATACAAATATTAAAAATATTTTAAAATATTTAAAATTTCTAGAATTTTTTGGAATATTTATAGATATAAAAATTATAAATTATATATTATGTAAAAATTATAATGTCATTGTTTTAAATAATTATTTTTTAAAAAAAAAAGAATTTTTAGAATTAATTTATAAATTTTCAAAAATAAATAAAAATATTTACAATCCAACTTTAATAGATAGCATTTATTGAATTCAACGGTATGTAAATATAAATAAAAATTTAAATATTTTCTTAAACACTTGAGAATCTAAAAAAACACAAGTTAGGGGTTTTTGGTATAGACCTGAAAGTTACATAGGTATGGGTTCTCAAAAATTAAAAGAATTGTACTTATCGTGAAAAAATAATATAAAAACATTAAAAAAATATTCAAAAATAAGAGATTATTGGTTTAATTATAATAAAAAAATTATAGATAATTTTAGAAAAGGTTATGGTTTAAAAGATCTAATTTCTCAAAGTCGATCTAGTAGAAATTCTAATAAAATATTTAAAAAATATAACAGTATTTATTACAACAAATTAGAATTAAAAAATTATAATTTAAATAAATTTTTTAATACTAATATATCGAATTTGTTAAATTCAAAAATTATTAATAATGAGTTATATATAAGAAAATTATTTTTAAATAAGAAAAAAAATTTAATATTAAAAACAAATAAATATGTACAATTTAAATTATTTAATAATATAAATATTTTTTATAATAAATTATCAAAAAATACTATTTTTAAATTTCATTATAACTTTTTACAAAATATAAATAAAAATAATAATTCAGAATACTACCTAGACTATTCGGATAGAAATAAAAAATTAAAACTTCTATCATTAATTTATAAAAAATCAAATAATATAAATAATTTTAATGATTTAAAAACTCAGCAAAATTATTCTAAGATAAATCGTTGAGGTAACGAGTTAGGTAGGGGAGGGTTTGACTGATTTTGGCTGAGATTAAACAGCAAGTCTAACGGTACTCGTTCATTTATTGAAAAAGAGAGATTTTTGGATAGTTGAGTAATAAAAGATCACGATATATTAAGAAAATCGTTAAAATATCTAACAACAAATCAGTATACTCTCAGAGTAATACGTTCTAAGTATTTTACAAAAGAATTAAATAAAATATTTTCTTACTATGGTAATAATCAAAATTTATATAATTTAAAATATGGAATGTTAAAAAATTTTTATAATATGGGAAATTTTGGATCAAAAGGTTCTGATAATTTTATTAAAAATAGAAATTTTAATAATTTTATATATTCAGACATACTAAATCGAATTAAACAACCAATACGTGTGTACTTAAAAGAAAAAACACCATACTCTAGATACAATTATGTTATTATACATCAAAAATTATTAAATATATATTTAAATAAAAAAATAAAATATAATAAAATTAGATTTTTAATTAAACCTTTACAAATGTATTTTAGAGATTTTTTTAGATTTATGTTTGATTTAAAAAATATAAATTATATTTCTAGAAATCAAATTAATATTATTAATTTAGAACTTTTTTCTAAATATTCAATTAAATATAAGGTAAGTAGGGTTAAAAAAATAATATTAAATGCCAGAATTTTATATAGAAAAAATAAAAAAATATCAAAAAATAATTATAATTTTTATCTATTTTATAATTTTTATAATTATATTATTTTAAATATTTATAATAATTTTTTTGGCGAATCTTTGACAACTAATCAAATAAAAAAAATAATAAAATGAGAATTGGGGCTAGGAAATTCAAAAGAAAATAATGATTTATTAAAAAATAAAAACTACCAATTCGCCGTACGTAGTAAACAAATTTCCGGAAAAAATATTTTAAATCAAACAGTAGAAAATTCTATTGTTATGTTAAATAAGTCTAAACTTATAAAAAATTACTGAAAATATTTTAATTTTTTTATAAAACAAAATAAATTAAAGTTTTCAATAAATAATAGTGTAATATTTAAAAAATATTTAAAATATTTTTATATAAAAAACAACTTTAATTTTAAATATTTAAAAATTTGTAAATATTGTAGAATTTTAAAAACAGAAATTTTTAATTTAAATAATCTAAAGTTTTGGTTAATTTTAAATGCTAATAAAATTTTTTATAAAAAATTTAAAACATATGTTTATTTTTTGTACAATAATAGAGTTAAATATTATTTAAATATAAATAATAAAATTATTATTAATAACAACTGTAGTGATTTATTGTTATTTTATAAAAAAAATAATTTAATAATTAAAAAATTAAAAAAATTTAATAAAATAATATTTTTTAGTAATTTATCTGATAAGTATAAAATTAATAAAAAATTATCATTAAATAACTGTAAACATTTGCAAGTATATTTAAATTTTAAAAATAATTTAAATTTTTCAAATATTTTAAAAATAAAAAATAATAAAAATATATTAAATAAATATTTTTATTTAAACTTATTTTATATAAAATCTTTGGAAACTTTAAATATAAACAATGTAAAAGGTAATACTAGTAAATTAAATAAAATATCTTTATTTTACGATTTTGTTTGATTATACCATTCAAATAGTATTTTTTATAAAAAAATAAATAAAAATAAAAATATTTGGAATCTAGAAAATTATTTAAATAAAAAAATAATAAAAAAAACAAGTAACTTAACTTGATTTGAAATAAAAAAACTTATAAAAAATAACGATAGTATTTATTACAAATATCCTCAAGTATTTAAAATTTTAACTTTAGATTATTATAAAATAATAAACAATAGTAATAAAACTTTAAACAATTTTTTTAAAAATTTTAAAAATTTAATTTTTAATGTGTTTTTTTACAATAAAAAAAATTATTGAAAATTAGTAAAAGTTGATAAGTATAACCAATTAAGGTCTTATTTTACAAAATTTTATTTTGAAAAATATCAAAATAATTTAAGTTTTAATAATAAATATAAGTTTGACAATTTTAACTTAGTAAATTTAAAAAATAATAATTTTATAAAAAACAACAATATTATTTATAATGATAAGTATTTAGTTAATACTAAAATAGGAATATTCTTACAAAAAATTAAATATACAAAATACTATAATATGTTTATTTTAGATTTTTTAGAATCAGAAAAAAAAATAAAAAGAATAAAAAATAAAAGAAAAAATAATAGAGAAATGAGAAGATGGTTTAGTAAATTTGGAAGATTTGAAATATTGCTATCAAATCAAAAAAATATAAAAAACGTATCAAATTTTTTTATAAAATTTGAATCCGACCCTAACTATTTAATACCATTTAGTAGTAAGTTGTTTAAAAATCACATACTAAATTTAAAACAAAACTTAGTAAAACATAGCAATTACTGAATTATTGATAATTTTATAAATAAATTATTTTTAAGAAATTTTTATTTAAAAGATCTTGTAAATGGTTTTAGGGTTAATTTTGTATTTTATAAAAAATATCCAATTTTTTATAAAAATATAAAAATAATAAATAGTATAAACCAAAATTACTTATTTAACTCAGTTAATAAAAAAACTTTAAATACTAAATTTATAAAATTATATTTTGATAACTTAGAGTTTAGAAATAAATTAAAAAATGAATTATATGATTTTAAAGTAAGGGCTGAACTTTTTGATAAATATAGATTTTATGATTATTCAAATATACTTACAAATAACGAATTTTTAGATATTGAAAAAACAGTATCATATTTTAGTCCATTTGTGATCAATAAAAAAATAAATAATTTAAACATTCAAATTAAGGATTTTTTCCCAGAAAAAAATAAAAATTTTAACATATACTATAATTTTAATAAATTATTAAATTTTTTTAGTAAAAATATAAAAAATTATAGAAGAGAAATGTGACATACTATCGATTCAAATTATATATACGGAGATAACAAATTTAAACCTAAAAAAATAAAAAATAGTACAAAATTTTCAAAAGCTATATTATTTAAAAAATTTAATAAAATTGATTTTTTTACTAAAACAATAAATAATAAAAATTTTAAATTTAAAATTTTTAAAAATGTTAAAAATTTAAATAAATTTTTAACATTTTTAATTTCTTATGAAAACAATAATTTTTCTACATTACAATCATTGTTTAGTTTTGGTTTAAATTTAAAAAATAAACATAAAAATATAAATTTTGACAATTTATATGATAAAGTTAGCCAATTGTCAATATTTAAACTGTTTGATGAGTTTAGGTTAGATTTTTATTCAGACAATTGGCCAGTATATGATAATAATAAAATAAATTTAAATTATTTTAAAAAATATTTATTAAAAAATTCAAATTATAGCGTTTGATTAGAAATATTAAATAAAATTAATAGTTATAAAAAATTTACTTATTTTGAATTTTTAAAAATTTTTGAAATATTAGATAAAATTAACGATAATAGTTATAGTGATAATATACTTATACTAAAAAAAAAAATAAAAAATAAAAAAAATTTAACTAATTACGAGTATTCAATTTTAAAAAATATTGTAATTACATTTTTAAAAAATCAGAATAATGATATAAATTATAAAATTGAAAAAAATACACATAATTTAGATATGGATAGTTTTAAACATAAATCAGAAATAATATGAAATACTGACATGGAGTTGGGCGAAGATTGAAGCGAAGATGACGAAACTTTAGTATTGCGTGTTTTTGATGGTATGTCAAATAATTTTGAAAATTTTGAATTTGATGAACATGAAACAGAATTTTTAATAAATTCAGAATTATCTTTTGTAAATGATGAGTCGTTAAATAGGATTAGTTGAAATAATTATAAAAAATATTTAAATAGTGTTTGGGACTTAGTAGAAATTGATGTAACAAAAAGATTAGCTTTTCAAAGAAAATTTTATTGACATAATTTTGTTTATCTTTTTACAAATAAATTATTAGAAAATTATTATTATTATGATATCAAATCATTTATTAGAGATTATAAATCATTTATTTCTTTAAAGCAAAAATTAGATCATTACAAATTTTATTTAGAAATGTATCAAAACCAACTTAATAGCCTATTTTATTCTATCCATAGTCCCGGAATTAAACATAAATTAACCGAATTTGATCTTTTAAATATTTTTAAAAGACAAATTAAATATAATTCAATAAAATTCGGACCTAAATATGAAAGAGTATCGGATGAGTTTGAATATGACTGAAATGTTGAATATCCTGAGGATGATTTATTAATTTTAAATTTTAGTTTTAAACAATTAAAAAATTTTTTACATAAAAAATTAAAAAAAAATACATTAAATAATTTTAATTTTTATAATTTTTCAAAATATAAAAATTTTAATTTCTTTTTAAATAAAAATTTTTTAAAAAGTGTTAATGTTACAAAAATAACAATTAATGAATTATTTTTTAATAAATTTAAAGAATCAAAAAATAAATATTTTAAAATAATAAATAAAACATTACACGATGTTGGTAAAATTAATTTCAACGGAAATTTAAAAACATTTTTAAATAATTCTTTATTTTTTAAAAAATTTTATTTTTTATATAAAAATAATTTAATATTAAAATATGACAGTAATTTTAATAATTTAAGCGATATTGTTTATTTAAAAAATACAAATACTTTTAACGATACTCTAGAATATTTTGAAGATGAATTTAATAATATAATACAAAATGTAAACAATAAAAATAATAATAAATTTAAAAAATTAATAAAAGATGTTAATTTTTTAAAATTAAAAAAAAAATATAAAAATGAATATTATGTAGAAGATAAGAATATGGGTGAAGATTATAAAGAATTGGTAAATTTTGAAAATAAAGAAATTGGATATTTTAAAAATAAAAATTTTAAAATACAACAAAATTCGGTTAATGGTTGTTTTGATATAAAAATTAAAAATAATATTAGATATTTTATTAATAATAATCTATTATTAAGAAATTTACTTAACGTTTATTTAAATACAAATGTAACTTTTTTAAATAATAAAAATAATTTAATGATAAAAAAAAATTATTTAAAAACATCAACTTATAGTTTATTATTTGATTTTTTTGTAAATAAAAAAATAAAAATATTTTTTAATGTTAAAAAATTTTTAAATATAAAAAAAATAAACACTTTTAAATTAATTAGGTATAGAATTTTAAATATATTATTAAAAAAAAATATTTACATATTTGATAATGTGGGGGATTATTCTATTATTTTAAATAAAGAAAATTTAAAATGATTTTATAATATATCAGAAATTAATAAATATAGAAATATGTATGCATTTTTAAAATATAAAAATAATAAATTAAATAGTGTTTATGGAAATATATTAAATAACTACAATTTAAATAATGAAAAATATTCTAATACTTTTTTATTAGAAATTGATAAAAATAGCACTGAAAGTATGAATGGTAAAAATATGGTTACTAATATCGGTGGGTATGGTGAAGAGTATGGCGAAGGTATTTATAATGAATATGAAGATTATAATGGGGAAGGGGATTATGGTATAGATAATCTATTTTATAAATTTAAAATAAAATATTATAATTATAAAAAACTGTTGAATGAGCCTTTATATGATGAAATTTTAAAAGATTATTCAGAAGATAGGGAAGTTGAGTATGATGATTACTGGTATACTTATAATGGAGAAAATATAAATTTTTATAAAAAATTATTAATATACAATAAAAAAAATAAAAATAATATACATGATAATGTTTATAACTATAGCATAACGTACGGTACTGATAGTGGTAGTAATCATAATTATAAAAAAATTGATAATATAGGTTCAGAAAATTATGATTATTATTATTATAGGTATTTATCTAAACATAATAAAAATAAAGGAAAAATTAGCAGTATCGGTGGAGATTATTATGATTACGAGCTTATAGATGACAATTATGTGGATAGTAGTGAGGACTACTCAGAAGAATATGTGGACGACGGTGAAGATTATGAAGACTATGAGGGTAGTGAATTTTTTTTTTCTAAAATAAATAAAAATTTAAATAATTTTAATAAGTTCTTATTTATAAATAATTTTTTAATAAAAAAAAATACAAATATTTTTTTAAAAAATTATTTTATTAATATTTTTAAAAATAATTTTAAATATAAAAATAATATTGATTATCTAACTTTTAATTATAATAATATTTTTTACAATACAAAAAATAAATATTCAAAAATTTATTTTAAAAAATTATTAAAATTTTTTAAATTTTATAAAATTAAATTGAATAGATATGGATTTTATTCAAAAAATATTAATAAAATTTTTAATTTAATTAATTTTAAAAAATATTTAAATTATTCAAATAGAACAATGAATAATAAAATTAATAACATAGAATTTAAATATATATATATGTATTACTGTAAATATAATTTATTAAAAATAAGTAATAGTTTAAGTAGTAATATAACAAAAAATTTAAATGATTTATATAGCTATTACAAAATATTTATACCAAAAATTAAAAAATTAAATACCATTACGAAAAATAATAAAAAAAATTTAAATAAATTTTTAAAAATAAACTGTTTAAAATCAAAAGAAATTTTAATAAATAAAAATGGTTATAATTATGTAAATAATATTGTAATGTTTAAAATTTTATTTAATTTTATAAAAAATAATAACATTAATTTATTAAAAAATAATTTTAATTTTTATAATAATTTTTTTAAAAATATTAATTATAATAAAAATTTAATTTTTTTTTTAAAAAATAAAAAATTACAGATAATATTAGAAAAATTTAGTAATGAGTTTTTAAACAGTAATAAATATATAAAAAATAAAAATATAATTGAAGAGGAGGAAAATAATGAAAATTTAATATGATACTATGATTACTTTATTTTAAATAATCCAAATTATTTATGAAAAAATAATAATAATATAAATTTAATAAATCAAGTAGGTAATGAAAATCTCATAAATTATCTTATTGTACATAAAAAAAAAGAAATATTTAAAAAAAATATTAAATTAAAAGATATCAAATTTGAAAATTTTATTTATTTATTTAGAAATAATTATATAAATAATTTTAATATTTTTATAAAAAATAAATTAAATAGAATTAAACATAATTATTATTTTAAAAAAGTAAAAAATATTAATTTTTATTTAGAAAAAAATAATATATTAAATATTTTAAATAAAAATACTAATATTTATAAAAAAAATAAAAAAATAAATAAATATTATATTTTTAATAAATATACTAAACTAGAAAATTTATGGTCAATAACTAATAAGTTAAATATAAAAAATAAATATAATAATATTTTTATTTTAAATAAAAATTTATTATTAAAAAAATTATATAATTTAACTAAAAATATTATTAATAAAAAAAAATATACAAATTTAAACATTTATTTAAAAAATTTAAAATTAGTAGATGTGTCTAAATTAAAAAAATTTAATAAAACTAAACTAAATTTTTGATCGTACGAAAATATTGATTTTACAGGTGAAGAAGAGTCTGAATATAAAATTTTAAAGAATAAAAAAATTTATTTTTTTAATTCTTATAATAATAAAAATAAATTAAAAAAATTTAAATTATTATTTTTTAATTTAAATTATAAAAATAAGAGTATTTTTAAATTAATAAAAAATAAAAAATTAAATATAAAAAAACATTTATATTTATATACGTGAGATAAAAATATAAAATTTAATATTAAAATATTTTCAAAATATTTAAATTTAAAAAATTTTTTAATTAAGTATTTTAATATTAAAAATATCCAATTATTAGTTAATAATAAAGAATATATAGCCAATTTGTATAAAAAAAATTACAAATATAAAAATACTGATTATAAAATTTATGAAAACGAAAGTTACAAAAATGAAAATGAAGAATATGAAAATGAATATGAAGAAAATGAATATGAATATTATGAAAACGAAAGTTACAAAAATGAAAATGAAGAAGATGAAAATGAGTATGAAGAAAATGAATATGAAGATTATGAAAACGAAAGTTATAAAAATGAATATGAAGAAAATGAATATGAAGATTATGAAAACGAAAGTTATAAAAATGAATATGAAGAAAATGAATATGAGGATTATGAAAACGAAAGTTACAAAAATGAATATGAAGAAAATGAATATGAAGATTATGAAAACGAAAGTTATAAAAATGAATATGAAGAAAATGAATATGAAGATTATGAAAACGAAAGTTACAAAAATGAAAATGAAGAAGATGAAAATGAGTATGAAGAAAATGAATATGAAGATTACTTGGAATATTATAATAAAACTGATTTACAAAATTATAAAAAATTTACAATAAACGAAAATTATTTTTCAAATTGAAATTTTAATACTTTAATGTTAAATAATAATTTTTTTTATAGTAAAAACGCATTAAGTGGTACTTTTTTAGATTTTAATAATTTATATTATTTTTATTTAAATTATTTAGATATAAAAAAAAAATATTATAAAAAAAATAAAATAATTTTACCTAAACATTACTATTTAATATACAACATTTTAAAAAAAAATGATATAATATTTAAATTAAACAATTCAATTGGTCCTAGTAGTAAACAAAAAATTAATAAAAATTATAATATTTTTATAAAATGAGTATTAGATTTGGTTACTCATAGAAATTTTCTTTCAAAAAAAATTGATATATTAGATGATTTTTTTATTGATAACAACCAAAAAATATATAAAATAAAAATGTGAAATTTAATAAAATTTACAAAAAATAATTATTTATTAAATAAAAACAATGAATTAAGCATTTGAAATATTTTAAGACAAAAATTATATAAAAATTATTTATATAAAAATATTAGTAATATGGCTAATCTTGAATATAGTGAACATATTAACTTACCTTTATTAAGTAATTCTGATGAATTTTCAGAATACTATTCAGATATGCAGGAATCTTTAGGTTTTTTTAATTCTATAAATTATAACATGTTAAATTTTAATGAATCATTTAAATTTAACCATTCAACAGGTTATTTGAGCGCAAAAGATATTTTATCAAATGTAGTTAGAAATAATAAAGACGAAGATCCTGAAATATTTGAATTAACATCAAACATTTTTAGATCAGATTTTGAAAATAAATTCGATTCTGAAAATTTTTTTGATACAAAAAGACTTAATTTTGATTTAGAAATACCTACTATGTTTGGTTATTTTTATGAGGATTCAGACGATTTAAATTACCTAGATTCTTTTGTATCAAATACCGACGACACTTATATACATAAAATAACTCCTGAATACATTGATTTAACAGAAACAAGTATTTTTGATGAATATATAGAACAAGCTTTTGATGATAATTTAGAAATTTTTTTTTATAAATTTAATAATAATTTTGAAGAAATAGATTATGATTTTAATTCAACTTCTAATAATAATTTATCAGAAAAATATTCTATTAAAAGTAATTTATTAAACAATCAATTCAATATAAACTTTGACAAATTTTTAAATATTAGAAAATTTAAAAATAACATTTTAATAAAATCAAATAAAAATTTAAAAAAAATATATGAAAATAATTCAAAATATTTAAAAAATTTTTATAACATAGTTAATAAAAATAATTTATTATTAGAAGAATTTATTTGAAAAGATTTAAATATGGAAGATTCTGAATTCTGAATTTTTGATATATTTAATACATTTTTAACATATAGAAGCCCTCAGTTTAATAAGCCTTATCAAAAATTTCAATATAAAAATTCAGTAAGAGTAGAAGATGAGTGAGATTTTGAATATGCTGAAGATTGGGAATTTGCAAAAATAACAATAGAAAATCCTTTAAGTATTCAAAAATTTAACTATAAATTGTTTAAAAACTACAATGATAATTTCAAAATAAATAAATTTTCAAAATTTAAAAAAAATTATTTAAATTATAATAAAGAGATTAGTAAAAAAGATAATAAAAATTATTTAAAAAAAATTTTAAATAAAAGATTTAACTTATTAATTTTATTTCAGTTTTATATAAATAAAAATTTAATAGAATTTAATCATAAAATAAAAATTTTTAATAAAGAAATTTTTTTAAAATATTCAGTTAAATATTTTAATTATAAATACAGTAATAAGTATAAAAACTTTAATAAAATATTTTTAAATAAATTTTATTATTGATTATTTAAATATAATTATGTTAAAAGTTACACAACCTCTTTTATTTTAAATCCGTTAAACTTAAAAATTTTTATTAACGAATTAGGAAATAAAATATTTAAAAAATTTAAAATACTATTAAAAAAATTTACTCATAAAAAAATAAATAAATATTTATATTGTACACTTTTTAAAGATGTGGTTAAAGGTGATGAAAATTTTAAAGTATTTATAAACAAAAATATTGATAAAAAATATGTTGAAAAATATATAAAATTTTTAAATAACAACACAAATGTTAATAAGTCTGAAATTAATTATAAAAATTTTGAGCTGTTGTTTATAGATAATTTAAAATTAAAAAAATATAATTTAATAAAAATTTTTTTAATTTATATAAAAAATAAAATAAAAATTTATAATTATGGTGAAATTTTACGATATTTTTTAATTTGATTAAATTTAAAAAAAAGTAAAAATTTAACTTTATATAATAAAGAAGGCATGGCAAATTTAAATTTTGAAACATTTTTAAAATTTTTTAAAAAAAAATTTTTTTTTTTTTTAGATTTTATAATATTTAATAAGTTAAATCATAATAATTTTTCTAATTTAGAAGGTATTACTTTAGATTCTAATACTATTTTATTTGATGCATTTAGAGATAAGTTAGAAAATAGAAATCCTATAAAAAATAATAACGATTTATTGAATCTAAGGTGGGGTGAGGATTCCCATTTGTGACATTCAGGTTTAGCATTTATAGAACCTAATGTAGACTATTTACAAAATACAGAAAATAAATTAATAATAAATAAATATAAAAAAAAATTAGAAAATATAGATTATATTATGAATAAAAATACATTCTCAGTAAAATCATTAAATTGATTGTTACCAGAAAGATTCAAAATATTAAATAATTTTTTATTTAGAATTGAAAACTTTAATATTAGTAATAATATTAATAACTTAATTATTTGGGATAGGATTTTAAAAAATTATGATGATGGTTTTTCTAAAAAATATGAATTTACAGTTTCAAGTAGTAATTTATTTGATAATTTTTTAGAATTTTCGAATAAAAAAAAAATAAATAAAAAATTTAAACTTTTTTTTGGATCAAAATTTAAAAATTATATAGAACAATCTCAAAATGATATATGAAAATTACATAAAATATATAAAATAAGTAGAAATTATTCTAATTCTAAAATTATAAATTTAAAAAATAATTATTTTAATAACAATTATAAAAAAAAATGAATTAATAAGTTTAAAAATAATATTTATATAAACAGCCTAAACATTTATGGCGATACTGGTATAGATTTAATAAAATATAATAAAAATAAAAAATATAATTATAATACAGGTACTAAGGAAGTTATATCTGATAATGACAATTCTTATAAAAAATATTCAACATTGGGTGAATTTTCATTATATAAAAAAATTTTTGAAAATATGAGCTTAAATAAATCTATGGTGTATTCTCCAAATAAAGAAATTTTATTTTTAGAAAGCACATCAAATATTGATCAAGATTCTGAATCATTTTTTTATTACGATATTATTGATAGTTTTGATGGAAAAAATCAGTTTAGGGGTTTAGAGAACAGCGAAAATTTAAGACCTTTTAATAACAAGTTTTCATTAAATGTGAAATATAATGAACCTTTTTATTCAAAACTAAACAGCATAACAATTTTAAGCTTAGAAGATCAAGAACTTATAAATAACGTTGAAAATTTACGTGAAAAAATTTTAAATTCAAAATATTTTTCTAAATTTTTAAAACGAAAATTTACAAAACGTTTTTTTTTAATAATGAATTGACTTCGTTTAAATATAACCGATGTTAGACTTAGAAAAATAATAATTAATAGACTTTTTATGTTATTAAAAATTCCAAGCGAATCTAATTACGTAATAAACCCGTACGGTTTAGAAGAATTCAATTTTTTAAATATATTAGATTTTAACGATATGTTTAAAATGCCAGAACTTTCAGAATATAATAATAACGTAATTAATTTAATTTTAAGAAAACAACAGGAATTTAAATATCTAATTTATAGAGAATTACTTAAAGAAATTTTATATTACTCAAATTCTGGCATATTGTATGAAAATAATTTAAAAAATATATATAATAATTTAGAAACAAAATATCTGACAGATATATATAGAATAATATCATTTTGAAACTTAATTAAAAAGTTGCCAATAGACTCGTTTAGGGGTGTTAGCCATTTGGTATCGAGTAAATCAAAAATTAAAAAATATAAAAATATTAATAATTTAGAAAATAATATAAATGATACTATACTGTTAAATTTTAGTGATAAAAAAATACTTTTAAATTTGTTTGATAAAAAAAATAAATATTTTAAATTATTATACAATGTTAAATACTTAAATGGCTGAGTTGAAAAAAAAAAAATAATTTATTTTATATATAAACTAAAATCAAACTCAAATTTATCAAATATTAAAATAATTAATCAATATATAAAAACCTTATCCTATTTAACAAGTTATGGGTTGGATATATCAACAATTAACTTATTTATAAACAATATTTTATTAAAAAAATTAAAAACTAAAAACAAATATTTGAATAATAATTTTAATTTTTTTTTAAATAGCATTAGTTTAGGAAAATCATCATATTTTAATAATTTGGAAATAAGGTATAAAAAATACACACATTATAGTAATCTTAATAAATTTAAATTTTTAAATATAATAAATAAAGTTTTTAATAATAGTTTATCAGGATTTTTATATTTAAATAAGGAAAAATCAATATATAACTTTATGTTATCTGATATTGTAAAAATATCATCAGAATTTAAAGATAAATTTAAAATTAAAGATAAGGTTAGTTATAAAAAATTTTTAACAATTACTAAATTGGATTACAATTTTTTAAATGTAAATTGTAATTTCAAAAAATTATTTAATATTAAAAATAAAACTAATTATAAAAAATTAAAATATATTTACATAGATGATACTACTTGATTAAAATTAAAAAAAAAATCAATATTTGATATTAAAAATACTTTAAAATTTTTTAAAAATAATAATAAAAAATTTGAAAACATGTCAATTATTTATAAAATTAATAAAAATATTTATTTTATTAAAAAAAAAAATAATTTTATAAATAAAAAAAATAATTTATCAAAATTATTTTTTTATTTTTCTTATTTAATAAAAAAAAATAAAAATAATTTAAATACATTTTTAAAATTAAAAAATATAAAATTATTATCAAATTTAAAATTAAATAATCATTTTTTATATAATTTTAATTGTGATTTAACAAATTTATATTACGACGACCTAGATTATTTTAGAATAGATGACGAAGTTTTTATACATAATAAAAATTACATTATTATAAAATTTATTTTATTTTTAGGAAAATATTTTAGTAAAAAAGAAGTTATAACGAGCTATGATATTAGAAATAGGTTTTTTTATAAAAATAAATCTATATTAAAAATTTTAAATTATTTTTATATTAATAATTTATCATTATATTTAAAAAATAAATATAACTTATTAGGTAATTATGGTTATAAGTTAAGTATATTTTTATTGTATGTTAAGTATATAAAAGTTGACATCCCATTTAAGAATTATAAGATATTCGATTTTTTAGATACAAAAATTAATACATTGTACTGTTTTAATTTTAAAAAAAATTTATTTATAAATAGTTTATTTAATAGTAAAAACTATTATAAATTGAAATCTTCAAATTTTTTAAATATTAGATTTAAAAATTATAATAAAATATTCAATAAAAATTATTATTATATAAATAATTTAAAAAATATAAAAAAATTATTTTATGGAAATTACATAAACTTATTTAGTTTATCAATAAATAATTCAAATGAAAAATATTGATATAATAATTCAATATATTCTGCAATTAACTTATTGTTTACTAAAAAATTTAATTTAAAATATAATAAAAATAAGTTAAAAATTATTAAAAAAAATTGAATTATTTTTTTTAAACTATACTGTAAAAAAACTAAACAAATAAACTTTAATAGTTATAGTAATATTAATTTCAAATGAAGGTTGATAAATTTGTTGTATTACACGGATTTAAATTTTAGTAAGTTTAATAAATTATTTAAAAAATTAAAAATAATTAATTTAAATGTATTTGATAATTATAATATAAAACCGTATTTATTTAAAACTAAACCAAAAATAATAAACCATTATTTTTATAATACAGATAAATCTTATAATTTAAATTTTTTAAAAAATAATATTAATATAACTTATAAAATTTTAAATAAATTTATTAAAAAAAGTAATTACAATTTTTTATGAAACTATATTAAATTAAATGATTTTTTTTTATTAACAACACATAAAACAAATTCTATAAAGAAAATAAATTTTATTAATAATTTTAAAAATAAAATATATTTTAACATAGAAAATATATTTTTAGGAATAAAAAATAAAAAATTGTTTTTATCTCCAAAATTTTTATTAAATTTTAAAAAAAATATGATAGAAATAATTGATTATAATTCATTGGATGAGAATTATGATTTAAATATTTTTGAGGTTAAAGAGGAGCAATTTTCAGATTATAATTTAGATTTTGAATATATATTAACAGATTTAGATGATATTGATTTTGAAAATGAAGGAACTTCTGACTTTTTTGAAGATTCAAATCAGTGAAGTTTATTATTTAATAAAGCTTCTCAATCAAGCTTTTATAAAGAAAAACAAAAAAATGATGATGAATTTGACACTAATTTATTATTTGAACATGGATTAATTTATAAAAATAATAAAAAAAAATTTAACGATGCTGTGGTAATTAATGATGATTTTGATTTTAACAACTATTTAGATAACCATATTAAAAAAGAAAAAGATTTATTAGATACTAATTCCGAAGAAGAATTATTTAATGAATATACCTATATAGAACAAGATTATAAATTTCCAGGATTTTCATATTTAGACAAAATGGTAGATAATATATACATGTTTGAGGATAATTCGGATAACCAATTTACAAATAATTCTGATTATGAGGATTTTATAACAATTGATGATTTATCTAATATAAATAATAATTTATCAACAAGTTTATTTATAGATTTAAATGTAATTAATTCAAAACACTACGGTTTAAATAATAATTTTTATAAAATTTTTAATAATAATTTTAATAAAAAAAATATAAAAAAAAAAAATTTAATATTTTATAATAATTTATTAAAAAATAAAAAATACTCTTATTATGACGAAAAGTTTGGTTCGTTTGAATTAATTAATACATCATTTTCAGATTACATTGATTTAAAAAATTCAGAATATAATAATAAAATTTTAAGTACACATAAAAATAATGAATTAGGTAATTTAGTACTCACAAAATATTGAAATTATTTAAACAATAATCAAAACTTTATTTTTAATTTAAATTCGCAAGTTATTAGGAATTATTTTTACAAAATTCATAATTTTACGTATAAATACCCTAATAATGATTTTTTAAAAATAAAAAATAAAAATAGTATAACTTACGGTTTAGGTAATAAAGACAAATTTAATAATGTATTATTTACTGATTTAAATATTTTAACAAATTACTTATATAATTTTTATATAAATAATTATAAATATTTTATTAAATTTATTTATATAAATAATTACTATACTATCCCAAATACAATAAACAACTTAAGAACAGTAATAAATTTTAATAAAAATTTAAAAATAATTAGTTTAAAAAATAAAAAAATAAAATATTTAAATAATAATATTAAAAATATAAACTACATATACAATTTAAATTTTAAATTAAAAAAATTTAAAATTTTTAGTAAAAATTTTTATAATAAATATTTTTTTTCAAATTTATTGAAAAATAATAATTCTACTTTTTTTAATAAATTTGAAAATAATTTATTAAATATAAATAAAAAAATTTTAATAAAAAAATATTTAAATTACAAAAGTTTATTAAAAAATTATTTTAATTATACTAAAAAAATATTTAAATATTTAGAATTTTTAATAATAAAAATAAATAATTTATATTATAATAAAAATGCCATTTTGTCCATAAAAATTATTGGTTTTTTAAAAACATTAAAAGTATTAAAAAATTTAAATTTTTTTTATATAAACGATAATATTACATATAATTTTAAAATAAACTATAAAAAATTAAAATATATTTTAAAATTAAATACCCCCCTAAACTATATATTTATGTACCATAACAAAAATATAAAAACCTGTTCACAAAAATATAAAAAAAATAAATACGAATATTTTAAAAATAATTTTTATTTAATATTCATAAATAATTTTTATAGTAAAAATTTAAAAAATTTTAACAATAGGTATCCTATATTAACTTTTATTTTTTGAATAAAATTTAATAAGTTTTTAAAAATAACTAATTTATACAATAAAAATATATGTTTTAGACAAATTAATACATTATTTAATATTTTTTTAATAAAAAATAACATAAGTATTAAAAAAAAATATAAATTTTTTATATTAAAAAAATATTATTATATAAAAATACTAAATAATTATTTATTTTTAAATATTTTAAAAAAAAATTATAAATGTTTTTATATACATACTTATAATTTGAATAACAAAAATTTTAAAAATATTTTAACAAAAATTAATTTATTTTTTTTAAAAATAAACCCAACACTATTAAATAGTACGTATAACTTAATAAAAAATAGTTTAATAAGTAAGGGTGATAAAAGTCTGTTTAACAATTTTAACTACAATGTTTCTGATATTTCAAATTTAGGTGAAGGTAACTTTGAGTATTTTGATGATTTTTTTTATGAAAACGACAATACTTATATATTTAATGATTTTTTAGATGACTATTTAACAAATATAGATTTAGTTCTAAATAATAACATAGTTAAAAAATTAAAAACATTATGATTAAATAATAGGCATTTTAGGGGAGATTTATCTTTATTTTATAAAGATAAATTATCAAACATAAGTGTGGAGAGGGATCACGACAATTTGTTACAAATTATAAATAAAAATTCTGGTATTTTAGAAAAAAATTTAACATTATCAGAATTTATTTATAAAATACCTAAATTAAAAATAAAAAAAAAATTAAAGTACTTATTTTCAGATTTAGATTATACATTTTCAAAACAAAGATTTAGATTGCTTTTTTTAAAGAGAAAACTAAGATTATTTGAATACAATGAAAAGAATAATAGTATTTATTATCAAAATACAGATTTTATCAAAATGCATTTTGATGGAAATGGATTTATAACTGAATTTAATATAGGTGAACCTTTGGACTTGTTATATGGAAATTCTGAATTGAAAAATTATAGAGCTAATTTTATAGGCAATGATAAATCCGTATTATCAAATTTAGCCTATATAAAGTTATTAGATTATAAAAATTATTATGATAATATATTATTTAATAAAAGATTTTTAAAATTATCATCATTTATAGAAAACGATGTATCATTTTTTGATAAAAAATTTGGTCAAATAACAAAAAATATAAATTTCATAAATTCTGATTTTTCTGATTCAATATATAATAATATACAACGAATTGGATCATATATTTATAATAAAAACAATCATAGTTATCAAAAAAAATATAAAATAAATAATTGATTTTATTTTGGTAACTTTGGTTTTGATTCGTTAAATTCAAAAACGTTAACAAATATGAAAGCAAACTATTACAATTTGGGTAATTCAAAATTAAATAATAAGTATAATATATTTAATTTAAAAAATCAAATATCAAAATCAGATGAATCTACAAATATATGATTAAAAAAAAATTCAAGGTTTTACGGGTCAATTTTACCAATTAAATACAATTTATCTTTATTTGAAAATAATAATAACTTAAAAAACAATTATTATAAAACAATACGATTTAATGATTTTATTAAAAATGAAAATATATTTGGAATATCTAATATATTTATAAACAGCGTATTCGGTTTTTCATCATTACCAAAAAATTATATTTTTAATAAAAAAAATTTAAAAATTAACCAAGATATGAATAAAGAAAAAATACCAAATTTATATCAAAACAATTTTAGTTGAAATAAGAACTACGACGATATTAACAATTATAGCAGTTCATCGATATTTGATTACGGTAGCGGGGAATACGGAAAAAAATTAGACGACGATACTATAAATAATTTAAGCAACCCCTATAATAAATTGAAATACGATTATATTTTTAACAACAACATAAATATTTACAATTCTAAATTTTCAGACTATTTAACAAGCGGAAGTTTTGACAGCAATTCAACAAAAATACCAACTGAGTTTTCTGAGTTTTCTAACAAAAAATCAGATTTTAATATAAAAATTTCCGATATTTTAGGTGAATATTCTAAAAATTCAATAGTAAACAGCAAGAATTCAAAATTAAGATTTTTAACTAAACATTTTAAAAATAATAATATTTATAGTTTATTTTATAATAATTTAATTAATTTAAATACAAAAAATAATTTATTTCAAAAAATAAATATACAGAAAATGGCGGGTAGATTTGATGAGATTTTAAATAAAATATGGGATAGGTATTCCTTAAAAATAGATAAATATAACTTATTAAATTATAAGTTTATAGAGTCTATTGAAAGAAAAAAATATTTAATTATGTTTTATAAAAATATTGATATTTTAAAAAATAAAAATGATTTTGATAATTACGTAAATTTAAAAAATAATTATATTAATTTTTATAAAAAAACTATAGAAAAAAGAATTAATAAACAAATAATTAAAAAAACATTATTAAACCATATTAATTTTTTAAAATTAAAAATAATAAAAATAGAAAATTTAATTAATATTAAAACTAAACATTTATCTGAAATATTAAATTCTAAGATTAATAATAAAATCATAGAATATTTTATAAATGAGTTATACCATAAACAAAATATTTTATATAAGCTTAAATATAAGTATAATTGATTAATTCATAAATTAAAAAATTATTTTTATTTTGATAAAAACTTAAAAAATATAGAAAAAATATTTAAAATTTCAAATAATAAAAATAGTCATTTTTTAAAAAAAAATATAATAAATAATTTTAATTATTTAAAAAAAAGTAAAAGATTGAAAATATCTTTTGATTATAGCTATAGTTTTATTAATGGTTTAAAAAATAACAATACGATAGATGAGTTTTTAAAACAAAATAATAAATATTTTTTGAATAAAGTTAATATGTTTTTATTTCTTAAATTTAAGATTAATATTTTAAATAAAAATAAAATTAATATTTTAAATTATATTTTTAAAAATGAATTTAATTTATTGTCGACAGATTGGAGTTTATATCTAAATTCAAAAAATAAAAATATAATAAAATACTCAAAAAAAAATGAAGAATTTAAATCAAAATATAAATTGTTAAACTTAAATAAAATAAATTATAAAAAATATTTAAATTACAATTTAAATTACATAAAAAAGTTGAAAAATAGTAATACGCTTAAACTATTTAAGTTATTTAGTAAATTTAAATTATATGAAATTATTTTAATAAAAAAATTGATAAGTAATGACGTAAATTTATATTTATTTTCAAATATATTTAAAAATAACAATACTAATAATTTTATAAATTTAAAATTAAAAAATAATTTAAAATTATTTAATTATTTTATTTTTTTTAAAAATAATAAAAATTCATTATTTATAACAAATACGAACAAATTTCCAAATATTTCTAATTTTTTAAATAAAAGTTTAAATTTTAATTTAATTTTTGAATCAGCTATTTACAGTTATTGAACTAATAGGACTTATATAGAAAATTATAAAAAAAATAAAATAATTCTAAAAAAATTTTTATTTTTATACTTTTATAACATGAGTATGCTTATTATATATAGTAATTATTTACAAAAATTAAATAATTTTAAAATAAATAATTTAACTACTTATGAGATTAAAAATATAAATACTCAAAATTCTTGATTAAACTACATAACAACGGGATTATATAAAAATCTATTAACTCTTAGGGTTATATTTTGAGATTTAAAAAATAAAAATTATTTAAAAAAAAATGATTTTATTGGAAATTTTGAATTATTTAAAAAAATAAAAATCTATAATAATTTTTTAATATTAAAAAATTATAAAAAAAATAAAATATTTTCCAATATAAAGTTAATTAGTATTTATAAAGAATATGGTTATAATAATAATAATGATATGCTTGATAACGCCTATTACGTGGATATATTTAGTTTTTATAAAAAAATTAGAGATTTTTATTTTAAAAAAATTTTTAATATACCGGTTACACTAGCTTTTGAAAAAATACTTGGAGAATTTGGAAATAATAGCAATTTATTTATAAATTTTAAAAAAAGTGATATAGTATTTTTTTTAAAAAAACCTAACGACGATAAAAATAAACAAATACGAATATCGTATAATGTAACTTTAAATAATTATTTGATAAAAAAAATATTAAAATTGTATAAATTGAAATTAAATAGAATAAGAGATGAAATAACTGTTGAAAAAACTAGATTTCAAGCATTAATTCTGAGGAGATATAAATTAATAAAAATGTTAAATAACATAAAAAATTTATTTTTATTAGAAAATACTTTTAAATTATATAATTATAATAGTTTAAATAGTAATATAGGGAATATAAAAAATAATTTTAAATTAAAACTACTAAAAAAAAAATTTATACAAGTATTTTTAAATATTAATAAAATAAATAAATCAATAAAAAATAGAAGTTTTTTATTAAAATCGGTTATTTTAAAAATTATTTTAGAAAAAATTAAATATTTGGAAATTATACTATATCTTATAAAAGATTCGAATTACTTTCATAACTCAAAAGATAATTCAACTTTAACAAAATTGTTATTTTTAAGATTAATTCATTTAAATTATATAAAAAATTCATTTGAAATATCTAATATTTTAAATAACTTTAAATTAAAAAGAATTTTTAATAATTTAGAATATAGGAGAAGATTGATTAGGAAATATTATTTATCGAAATGAGTATTAAAAAATAAAAAATTTAATGAAAATGATAATATTAAATTACAAATAAAATTGATAGAAAATTTTAAAAAAATAAAAAGTTTTTTAAATATTCATTATTATAAAAATTTTGAAAATATTATTTTAAAAAAAAGATTAGATTTTATAGTAGAATATAAAAATATTTTAAATTTAAAATATAGATTTATAAAAAGATTTAGGAATAATAATGATAAATTATCGGGCATGTCTACTAAATTTTGATATAATTTAGATAAAAAAACCAAAAGTTTAATAAATAATTTAAATAGTAGTGTTAAGAATAAAAATTTATTACTAAAAAAACAATTAATTTTAAATTACCTAAAATTTGATACGTTTAAAAACAATATTGGCATACTTTCATTTAATTTTAATAATTTAAAAAAAAAATTAAAAATAAACAAATCTTTAATAAAATATTCTATAAACAATATACACAAATTATACAGATTTATAAATAATATTAAATTTGAAAAAAATAATAATATTTGAATATCTTCAGAATTTTATAAAAAAAAATTATTAATATTAAAAAATAATTCTAAAAAAAATTTAGGACATTTTTTACAATATCCGCACAACCAAAATATATTAAAATCTATAAGATCAGCTAATTTAACATTTACAGATATTTCAAATTTTTGGATATACAATACGTTGTTAAGGGATAGTAAAATTAATAAAAAACTAATTATTAACAATTTTTCAAACTATACGTTTGAAAAAAATAAATCTAATTTATTCAATTTTGCGTCATTAGTTAGCAATTTAAACACATCAGGTTTAAATATTAGCCGCGGGTTTATTAAAAATTCAGACATTTCAATTTTAGATAAAAATATAAAATTGTTAACTTCCTTTGTAGTTTTTTTTAAAAAAAATATAAAAATACGATATAGTATTAATGATGATTCTATAGTTATTTCAAAAAAAAATAATAATAATTTAAATAAAGATATTACATATAATACTATTTATGGTATAGATAAACGTCTTATATTTATATTAAAAGAACTTTCATTAATAAACTTACCTATTAGAAAAATTAAAGATAGTACATTAAAAAAAGAACTTATAAGATATAATAAGGTAAAATTTAAATATTGATATCTTGTAAATACTGTTTGAATGTCTGGTTCAAGATCTAGGTATTTAAATAAATTTTCACATAAAAATTATAGTATAAGATATTTTTTAAATTTTAAAAATAATAATAAAATATTAAAAAATTATTTAAATTTAAAAAACGATAAATTTAATAACTATAAATATTATTCAGATAATTCAGTATTAGGCCCCGACTCCAATAAACATTTTATTATACACCCACATTATGCAGAAAAATTTAAAAACGGGTTAGATAAACATTTCGAAGTTCAAACAGAATCTAAATTAAGTTACATTGAAAAAAACATAAATTATATTAAATTATTATATTTTTATTCTTTTGAAAAAAAATTAAAAAGTAAATACAAAAAATTAAATATAAAATATTTAGATAATAAAACAATTAAAAATATTGTTAAGTATAGAAAAAGGTTAGAGTTAGTTAGAAAATTAAAATATGAGGTTAATTGACCATTGGACGAGGTTTTGAAAGAATATGGGTATAAAACTAATTATTCTAAGTGAAATTTATTGTGGAATAGGTATAATTATTGAAGGTATAATGTTAAAGAATTAAAAATAAGAATAAGTAGATTTGATAAATTATTTAAATTTTGACTTATGGGTAAATATTGGGGGAAAAGTATAAATAAAATATTTTTATATTGGTTGTTAGAAAAAAAAAAAGAAAAATCAAAATATGAGTTGAATAATTTTTATGAAAATAATTTATTATTAACACCTTTATCTACTATTTTAAAAAAAAAAATAATAACACCAATTTTTTTCGGTATTATTTGAAGAATATCGGAAGATTGTAGATTTTTTAGTAATGTATACTTCGTAAATAAGTTTAAAAAAAATAATGATAATTTACAAATTTTAAATAAAAATGTAGAATATGCTGAAACAAATTTTAAATTTGAAACTTATAGAATTAAAAAATATTATAGAATTTTTTATAATGTAGTGTTACCTAAAAATTTAGAAGATGCAAATACAATGTATAATTATTTTAATTTTTGTTTACAAAAAAATATACACGATTTTAATATTTATTTTAATTGAAATATTTATAATTTAAAATATGAGATAAAAAATATTGAATATATAATAAACGATAAAAACTTTAATAATTACTTTTTAAAAAATATTTTATATATTAAGGACAAAATAATTTTATTAAAATCTGATTATTTAATAATTGACGAGTTTAGTGTATTTTTGTTTAAAACTGTAATATTAAATAACTTATTAAGTTTTATAATTATTTCATCAAAATTAAATTTAAAATTATTATATGTTATTGAATATTTTAAACAAAACATAAACAATATATTTGAAAAACTAAACTATAATTGTATACAATTACTAAACCTAGTTTTATATACACATTTAGATGGTTTGTTAATTTTTAATAACTTTTTTGAATCATATTATAAAATATATATCAATACATTTTATAAGTATACAATAAATATTATTTATAACATTATTTTTAATTTTTATTATAAAATATTTAATTTTTTTTTTAACTTAACAACGAATATTATAAAAATATTACCAAAAGTTGAAAATACAAGTAAACAAGACTTTGAAGATAATTTTTTAAAAAAATATAATAATTTATTAAAAAAAAATAAAAAAATTATCAATTTATTTATTTTAAAATTAAATACTATAAATAATAACATAAAAATTAAAACATTTTCAAATAATAATTTAAAATTTTTTAAATTTTTCTATCTATTATTCTTTAAAAATATTATATTTAAATTAAATATTTTTTATTTTTTAAATTTTAAAAAAATTACTTCTATAACTAAATATAAGTATATTAGTAAAAAAAGTAAAGTAATAAATTTTGATTTTAAAAATTATTTTTGAAAATACACTAAAGTACCAAAAAAGTCATATGATTATGAATCGGAAAATAACTTTTTAAACCACAATTTACGAAAAAAAAATAATTGATTACATAAATACATTGGTAAGTTTTTTTTTATTGAAAAAAAATATTTTTTTAACATTTACGTAAAATACGGATATATTTTTAATTTAATTTATAAAAAAAATAAAACTAATTTTTCAATTAATACTATAAAATTAAAAAATAAAATAAATTTAGATAACAATTCATTAAGATTATCTAATTTATATAAATTATTAAATTTTAATAAAATAACAAAAATAAAATTATTTATATATTTTTATATTCAAAATATAAAAAATTCAATATTTAATAATAGTAGTAAAAATATAAAAATAAATAATTTTATTTATAATTTAATAACTTACAATAACTTTTTTAAAAATTACGAAATTATTTTAAAAAATAATTTTTTTAATTATTTTGAAGAATTCAAATCAAAAAATAATATAATGTTTTATTTACGTATAGCAACAGTAAATTATTTATATAAAAAAATTAATAAAATAAATAGTAATTATACAGAATTTAATTTTTTAAAATATATTTTAAATTGGGGGTTAAAAAATAATAAAAATAATAATTTTTCTATTGATTTGAATTTTTTAAAATTTTTAATTTGAATATTAAAATTGATAAGTAGTGGTAACTATAAACTTTACGAACATTTGGTTCCTGTTGATTTTATAAATAAAGTAGATTGTGTAAATATTAATAATTTAAATAAATCAAAACAAAACAATTTTAATTTTTTAATTAAAAACAAATTATATGGTATATTTAAAAATAAAAAATTTATAAATTATAAGAATTATTTAAATTTATTTATAAAAAACATATTTTTATATAATAAAAACGATAATGTCAACCTAAATAATAAAAAAATAATAAAAAAATATAAAATTAATTTAATAAAAAATAAATATATAATAGATAAAATTATAAATAATTCAAATTTAGAAAATATAATTATTATAAATAAAATTTTATTTTCTTTAATATTTAGAAGTGTAAATTATAATATTTTTAAAAATAAAAAATTTTATGTATTAAATTTATTAAAAACTTTAATAATTAATAATAATTTATATTTTATAAATAAAGATATTATAAAATTAATACTATTTATAAAATCCGAATTAATATTAAAATTTATATATAATATTTATATTAGTAAAAAAATAAAAAATAAGATTTATAAAATTTCATTATTTTTATTTAAAAATAAAAAAGATGTCAATTATTCTTTTTTTTTTAATTTACATAACATTAATTCAAATTTAATAAAAATAATTAAAAATTTAACAATAGTTAATAGACAAATAGTAAAAAAATATAAATTAATTTGTGAATTTGAAAATTTTAATAATATAAAAAAAAAAGTATTTAATTTAAAAAATAATAATAAAATAATAAATAATATATTAAATAAATATTTAATTATACTAAAATTGATAAAATGTAAAAATTTTTATCAAATATCTCAATTTTTAAAATCTATAAAACCTACTAATATTATTAATAACAATTATTTTAAAATTAATAAAATATTAAATTTTTTTAAAACCTTTAACGATTTACCGTATTATAGCAACAATTTATATAAAAATAATTTGTTAAAATTTTTAATAATAAAAGTAATGTATATGGATAATTTTAATTTTAATATTAAAAAATATTTTAAAATAAACAATAAGTATATCGATTTAAAAATTAATTTATTCAATAATTTAAAAAAAAGCAACAAATTAAATAAATTAGAAAGTTATGTTGTAGTTTTTAAAAATAATTTAAAAAAAAATATAATAAAAAAAAATATATTAATTAATTTATTTTTTTATAATAACGTTAACTTCCAAAATTTTAATAATATTTATAAAATTAATATATTATTTTTAAAAAAAAAAATAAAGCAATGGCCGTATTATTCGAAAAAATATATATGAAGAAATAAAATTAATTTTAAAAAAAGAAAAAATAGATGATTATTTGAATTTTTATCTAAAAGATTCAGTAGTTTAGATAAAAAATTTCAATTGTTCTTAAAGTTTTCAAATTATATAAATTTCAACAAAACCACATTAAAATATGATTTTATTCGTTTACATATTTTAAAAACTCAAATTCAAAATATTAATTTAAAAAAAATATATAATAAAAAAATTTTAAAAATTAATAATTTAAAAAATATAAAAATAACAGATATTATATGTTTTTTAAATTTCAATATTAAATACGAATTAAATAATTTAAATTTAATAAAATCATCTATAAAACTATCTATTTATAATTCAAATGAAGATTTAAATTTATTAATTTCTGATTATAAAATAATTTGCTTAAAATTAAAAAAATATAAAAATTTTATAGAATATTTACAAAATAAATTAAACAGATTAATTATTAAAAATTCAACTATACGTTTAATTAGAGTTAAAAAATACTTAAGAATAAAAATTATCAACAGTGATATAGTAAAATTATTAAGATATTTTATGGATTTACAAATTAACTTATTAAAAAATAATATAATTTTAAATTTAAATAAAAATAAATCAAATAAAAAAATAATAGAATATTTAAATACTATAAAATACTTATTAATAATAAAAAATTTAACATTTGAAAATATTGAATATTATAATTATTCAATTAAAAAAAATAACTTTATTATAAACAATGCTAATTTAAAATATTTAATTGATTCAACGTTTTATACTAAAACAGCAAGTGAAATTAAAAATTTAATAAAATATATAAAAAAAAAAACAAATATAATTTTTGAAAAAAAGATTAAATTTTTAGTATTTAATATTATATCAAATATTTTATTTATAAAAAGATTAAAAAATTTTAAAATTGATAAGTCAATGTTAGATTATATAAATATACTTAAATTGTTAATTTTAAATTTTAATAAAAATTATTTTTATTTACAAACTAAAAATTTAAAAACACTTATAAATGATAAAAAAATAACTTTTTTAAATAATAAAAAAATAACACTATATTTTAAAAAATTTATAATTTTTAAAGAAAATTTTGAAAAATTACATAATTTATATAACTTAAAATTAAATATATTTTATGAAAATAATAATAAAAAATATAAAATAGATAATTTTCATAGATTAATTTTTTTTAAAATAATATTTAAAAATATAAAAAATCTTGAATTTTATAAAAATATTATATATAATCAAAAATTAAAAAATAATAATCACTTTTGAAACATTGAAAATAAAAGATTTTTTATAAAAAATCAAAAAAAATTATCTTATTTAAAACGAAAAAATTCTCTATATAATTTAAAAAATATTTTTAAAATAGTTAATAAAATTAGAAATTCTAGAATTTTTTTAAATAATTTTATAGAATTCTTAAAAAAAAATAAAAATTATATAGATTTTGAAATATATAATTATTTATTTAATGTTATAACAGATGACTATTCGGATATTAAAAAATCGAGTATTTTAAATATAAAAAAATTTATAAATTTTTCTGATAAATTTAAATACCATATCTTATCTTCCGATAATAACTATTATTTATATAACAAACATTTTAAAAATGATAGAAGAGGATTTTCAAAATTATTTTTAAATAGTAATATGGATAATATTTTACATAATAATTATTTAAATAAAAAATTTTTTCAAAACATAAAAGAATTTAATACTAAACCGTTTAATTTTAATAAAAATTATTTTATTAAAAATGGAGAATTTTTTATAGATCAGGTTGATTTAGTAAATAATTTATACAAGTTTCATTCCTACAAGACTTTATCTAACTATGCTATGGTAAATAGGTATAATTTACCTGAAATAGTAGACCAAATTAAAAATTATAACAATTTTAATCAAAATTTAAAAAATTCTAATATACTACAATATCTTCAAAATTTTAATAATATAGAGAAATTCAGTATTAATTTTTTAAGAAATTCCATAAATTCTGCATATCAATCTGTTGACCTGTTAGAAATAAAACATATGTGAAATAACATAGATGGAAATATTTCACCAGATATTGTTGATTTAAATCATTTACAAAATAAATATACTGAAATGATGAATAATAATTTAGATTATAAAAATTATTTTAATAATAATTCCAATTGAGAAAAAATTTGAAAATATTTTATAAATACGGATACACAATTTATTGACGATTATGTACCAAATTATAGTAGATTTGTTAATTGAACTAAAAGTAAAATACTAAGTAGTATGGAACTTCTGGATCCTGTAGCACAAAATTTTTTAGTTAACGATAAGTTATCAAGAATTTACCCAGAAATACCAGATTCAAATTCAACATTTGTAAGTAAACCTATAACGATTTATGATAATATTAAAAATTTAAAAAAACAAAATTATAGTTATAATAAAAATTTTAATAATAATTTAAACAATTTGTATGATTTAGAAGGTATTAATATATTTGAAGATAGGGTTTACAGTGGTGATAGTACTTTTACAAATAATGATTATTTTAGAATTTTAGATAATTCAAATAATTGATGAGAGTATTCTGATATTGAATTTTCAGATAAAGATGATTATGAGGACTCTATAGATGAAGAGATAATGGACGATGAGTTATTATTTACTGATTACGATTATGATACAATTTTACAAAATTATTATTTTTCTGACAATAATACTAATAATAGCCTAGACTTAAATATAAATATTTCAGAAAAATATAGTTTAGGTGTTAAACCTAAAAACTCAACATTAAAAATAGAACCCTTTAATCCAAAACCCGGTAAAAAAAATTGACACGAATACTCAAAATTTTACGATATTAGTGAAAATCCAGAAAAAGATTTTGGAGATGCGTTAGATGTACAGTTAAGTTCTTATTTAGATATTAAAAAAAATATGTATAATAAAGATATTAATATTTCTAACAGTAATTTAACTATTGGTAAAAAATATATAGAAACAGATTTGGGTGTAGATTTAGTTCCAGAAGTTGAAATAACATCTTTTTGGGACAGTACTGATACGTGAAATACTGAATTAACAAATGAAGCACTAAGCTTAACTCACAGTTTTAAATTTCACAAACCTGATATTGAATTTTTTAATATGGATAATTTTAATAAAAAAGATAAAAAACCGATTTATTATAAAAATTTAAATTTTTTAGAAGATTTTAATTTAAATTATTTAAATGATAAAAATAAAAATTTTACAGATTTTGAAGAAAATTTACCAATAATAGATATTGAAGAAGATTTGGAATTTAATAAAGACATTATTTTTAATAATATATTAAATGATAGTGAAAATACTGGTATAAAAATAACAAATATTTTTAATGATAAAAATAATAAAAAATTAAATAGTATGGAAGTTAAATATAAATTGTTTAAAATTAATAATAATAATACATACTGTAGTATGCGTGATAAAAAATATAATAATATTAAAAATTTTATTAAAAAAATAAAATATAGTTTATTTTTAAATTACATAAGTTTAATTAAAAATAAAAATTTATATAATTTTTTAAATTTAAATAAAGAAAAAAATATAAATACTATACATGTTAAAAGTAATTTACAATTTGAAAATAATTATTTAATAAATAAGTATAGTGACTTAAAGTTTGATTTTAATTTATTTAAATATAAAAATAATTTTAAAAATAATTATATAGATTTTTCAAAAATAAAAAAAAACTATAATAATTTTTTAAAAAAAATTAAAAATAATACAAATAACTCAAAAACAAATTACTTAGAATTTAAAGATAGGGATTTAGAATTTAGCGAATTTTCTGAAATGGAATGACCAGTTGAAGAATTTTATTACTATACAACAAAAGCTCAAAATTTAAATTATTGGTATTCTGGGTCAACTAAGTCTGATTATGATTTAATAATTCCAAATATAATTGAAAAAAACGTATTAAATTTTAAAAATGAAGATACTTTGGATACATTGGATATTTCAGAAAATATTAGTATAAATGAAGAAAACAATTTGTATGGTTACAACTCAAATTTAAACGATAGCTTAAGTTTAAAAAATGTAAACAAAACAATATTTCCTGATATTTTTTTAAAATATTCACAAAATTCTGGAAATTTTACCCTAAAAAGTCAATTTTACCAATCTGACGATATTTTAAACCAAAAATACAGCAATTCGTTAAATTCGTTAGAAAGTTTAGATTCAAACTATAACCAAAATAACTATATTTCAGATTTAAATATGTTTTCATTTAATACTGATGTAAATCCTGTAGATTTATATAACTATGGTGGATATATAAATGATTCTGTAGATAATTATGGGTTTACATCCTTTAATGACGAATTGTTAGATAACATTTCTTATGCAGATAATGAAAATTTAAATAATAATTTAAGTTATAATAATTTTGAATATAATCACGATTCTATAGTAAAAAATTATGATATTGCATATTCTTTTAAGTCTAATAACCAGTATAGGAAAATATTAGATCAAGAAAATAAAATATATAATAGAAATATATCTAATAATTTAAAAATTATAAGGTTATTATTTGGTAAATATTTTAATTATGAATCAAAAAATGGTTTTACTATATCAGATGAAATTTTAAATAGTATTGCTGAAAATAAAGTGGTTTGGTTAACTAGTATTTTTAAAAAACCTGAATGAAATTTTAGAAAGTCAATAAGTAATTATCAAAAACTAAGATTAATTGATTCAAGTTATTTTAAAAACTCTAAAAATTTTATATTACCAAGTTATTCTAAATTTTTAAATTTAAATTCAAATATAAGTTCATTAGATTTAAATAATATATTATCAAATTCAGATTCAGATTTAAATAGCAACTATTCGGATTATAATTATATAAAAAATGTAACTGTTTTGGGATTACCTATAAATGTAAAATCTGACATTTCAATATCAAATACTGACATGGATGCATTTTTAAGACCAACTTCCGGTAGTCAAATATCAAAAAATAATAATGAAAGGTTACCTTTTAAAAAAAGTATTTTATCCAATTTACATACCGGTTTTTCAATAGGTCAAGTTAAGTCTTTAATTTTTGAACATATAAATAGTATGTCTGGAGATACGGTTCAAAATAATAACTCAATGTTATCCAATAGTGTCAATAATAACTATAATGGTTTTAAAAACTCAAATATAATAAATTCTATTAATTCTGATAATTTATTAGATAGTGGCCGTACAAAAATTAAAGATTACGATAATTTTTCAAATAATACGGGTATTACGGATAATATGGATACAAGCTTAAGTGAGTATATAGATATAGATAACTATAAAAGATCGTTTAGTTTTTTTTGAGAAAAAAAAAATACAAAGTATAGCTTAAATAATCGTGAAACTGAGAGGTTGTTGAATTGAAGAAATACTATAAAAACAAATTGGCCAATTATTTTTAAAGCTTATGGTAATATAACAAGAACATCTAATTTATTGATAAAACCAAAAGTTTGATGATTATCGGAATCCGACCTAAATTCATGATTTGAAATTTCTCAAAAAATAATTAATAAAAAAAAATATAAAGAAAATATTTCTAAATACAGTTCTAAATTTTTGAATTCAATATGAAAAAAATTAAATCCATACGATTCTGTAAAATCTAATATACAAGGCATGCATAATTTAGATACAATAAATAATGATCTTATTTCTAAATATTCGCAAAAAAAATTAATAAAATCATATAATTTTAAAGTTTGAAAAAGATTAATAAATAATAAACCTTTGAGAAGAATTCTTTCTAAATTTGAAAATAATAAAATATTAGAAAATAGGTTATATACTTTAAATAGTCACTTAGACTTAAAATTTAAAAAATATGATATTGACGTATTGTTAAATTCACCAATATTAGAAAAATATTACCTAAATTTTAAAAAATTTAGATATTTTAAAAATATTAAAAATAAAAATTTAATTTTTGATAGTAATTTAAAAAAAAAAAATTGAATAAATTATTTAAAATATAAAACTAAATATAAAAATTTTTTTTTAAAAATAAATAATTTTAATTTAGGGTTTGGAAGTGAATTGCCAATACTTTCAGAAATATCAAGCAACTCGTCAAATATTATTAATTTATCTGGGAAATTATTATTTGCAGACAATATAGATCATATATATAGTCCAAGATTTTCTAAGTGATACGATTACACACTTTCTGGTAAAATACAGCCAATTTATTGGGAAAATAATAGATATTCAAATATTTTTAAATTTAAAAATTTAAAAATAAAAGAATTAAATTATACAAATTCATCAAATAAAATAAATGACTATTTATCTGAAAATTTTGATTATGATTTTATACAAAATAAAATTAATAGTATTAAAGAGTTCAGATTTTTTAGAGAATCTTCGCCAATATTTTATAATTTTAAATTTATTAATATCGATAAATACATAAGTTTTTGCAAATTAAAAAAAATTAACATAGTTACTAATTTTTCATATTCACCTAATGGGTATTTATTTATAACTTCAATAGATCAGGACTTGTTAGAATTTACAAATAAATTTAAAAATTTAAATAAATTTTTAAATTGCATAGTCAAAATTGAAACCACGTTGTTTTTTTTACAAAGTTTTAATTTATTATTTGAGTTTTTGTTATTAATATTAGAAAATAAAAAATTAATTAATTTTTATTTTGATTTTTTTTTAGTAGAACTTTATTCATACTTTTACTATTTTAATAATTTAAAAATAAATGAAAACGAAAATTACGAATATATTTATAGGTTAACAAATTCTATAATATACGTATTTATAAATAATATAGTAAAAAATAATTTTATTTATAAAAATAATTCAGAAAATATATTAAAATATTTATTAGAAATTTCATTTAATGTAAATAATGTAAATAATTCGTCAATTATTATTGAAAATCCGATTATTTTTATAGAATTGTTTTTAAATTATTCTATTGAAATATTTATTAAAAATTATTATATTAAAAATTTTAAAATAGTTGATATGTTTGTATATTTTAAAAAATTAAAATACATATTTAATTTAGATAATTTTTGATTTTTAATTAAAAATGTAACTATACAAATACCAAAAAACGTATATAACATATTTTCAAATAATAATAATATTTTATATATGTTAAATGTTGATATTAAAAATAATGTAAACATTTTTATTAATAATAAAAAAAAAATAAATAAAATTCAAAAAAATTTAATCCCTTTAAATAATAAAGTCGATAAAGTATACAATTACGACGTTAAGAATATAGGTAATTTTGATATTTTATTTAATTATCTTGATAATTTTAATAATAAAGATATTTTTTTTGATTTAAATCCAAAATTAGAAAAATTAGAAAGTATAGAATACGGGTTATCTATAAATAAAAATTCAATAAAAAAAAAAGATTTTATAAATCTATTAAACTCATCTGATATGTTAACAACAAATTTTAATTCTGATATTGTAAATAAAAAATTTAGTAAATTTGTTTTAAAAGTTAAGAAAAAAAAAATAAATAAAAACAAACTAATAAACATTAGTTTATTTAATTCGATTAATGTAGATTGAAATTCAAACCCTAAATTTTGAAATTTTGAATATACAGATTCAAATACATTGTTGGAGTCTCGAATTTATTTTAATAAATTTAAACACGTTAACATTAGTAAAAATCATTTTTCTAAATATAACATAATATTAAATTCTTTAAAAATTAACAACAATTTATTTGAAACAGAAAAATACGTATTAAATAATAGTTTATATTTTATAGAACAAAACAATTTATGATTAACTAAATTCTATTATACAAAACAAATACCAATTCAAATTAAATCCCAAAATTTTAACCATATAAATAAATTATCAATATTTAATAAAAATTTTAACAAAATTAAATTATTAAATTATCATAATTATAGTTCAGAAATTTGATTTGAAAATTATGTAGAAAATTTAGATAAAAATTACTTGTATAAAAATAATTCAATTATTTTAAAATTAGGTCAACTTAATTCAATATTTGATTATTTATTTTATTGAAAAATTATAAATTCAAAAAAAATAATACAAAACACAAATTATCATAATTATTTATTAAAATTTTGAAATTTAGATAAAAAATACTTAATAAATAAATTATCATTATCAGAACCTAAATTAATTTATTCAGAAAATAAAGTATTTGAATTAATGGTAAATAATTTGTATATATTTTCAAATATTTTAGATTCCGATGTAAATTTTAACAAAATTAAAATTCAAAAAAATACTAAATACGATATAAAAAAAAATACTGAGATTTCGTACTATCTTTCAAATTTAAATTTAAGATATTTGAGTATTTATTATTGGGATAGGTTAAATAAAATAAAAAGCTTTGGTAAGTCACAAGCACAAGTTAACAATACTTGGGTTAAAAGATCTAGAAAAATATCGACAATAATTTCAAGTTTAAAAGATTCTTATATATTTGGTGATGGTATTTCTACTGGATCAAAAATAGATTTAATAGATTTAAATAATAAATTGGCGCCAAAATTTGAAACGTTCCTCGATTCTTATCAAACATCGTTAAAATTTAACAATATAACGATATATGATGGTAAATTTTTAAATAATTATCAGGTAGAAAAAAAAAAAATAATATCTACCAGCTTTGATATTTTTGTTGAAAAGTATAAAATTTACAATAAATCAAATATTAATTTTTCTAATATTGATAACATGTTTAATTATATAAAAAAATTATATTATTTAAATCCAGAAAATGTACTATACAATGCTTGAGATTTTACAATTTTAATATTTAAATACGTAAATATAGGTTATAGTAGTAAAAATATTAATATACAAAAATTATTAAAAAATTCTGGGCATATTAAAAACAATCTAGATATTTTTATAAACAAAAGTTTAGTTTTTAAAACTAAAAAAGTAATACCATTGATTTTTAATCAAATTAAAAAACATAACATATCCTATAACAATAAATCAATTTTAAAAAATTCAAATATTGATTTTAATTATAAGGACTGATCGTCAAATTTTGGTTTATTAGAAAATAAATTTTCTAATTTAGTTAAAAGTAATTGTATAAATACAAATAATATTAAAAACATTAATAAGCTAAAATATAGCAATGTAGACATAATTAATTTAGAAAGTACTCTACAAAGATTAGAACAGATGGCATTAACACATTTAGGAAATAATTATATGCGCGAAATAATTTACTCACACTACGGTTCTTGAATACCTAAATACGGTATTTTTTTTATAAAAAGTAGTAGTTTATTAAATCCAAATGGCTTAAATTCGTGAGAAAATAAAAATTATGAAATATTAGATAAATACGTAAAATCAAACGATTGGATTAAATATTTTGAATATAAAAACTCAATAAAAAATCAAGGTGAAATAGATTTTATAAAAAATTATATTTTTTTAAAAAATAAATATATACATTCAGATATTTATAAAAACTTTTCTAATTATTCCTATTGGTTAGATAAAAAACTAGTTTATAGGCCATTTGATTCATATATTGAAATATTTAATAAAGATAATAGTCAAACTATAGAAAATGTAATTTTTTCAAAATTATGGGGTTGAATTATCAGGGATGATTGGGCATTGAGGTATAATTATTTTAAGTATTGAAATTATTTACAAAAAGAAAAAGAATTATTAGACATTAAAAAATTTGGTAAAATATCTCAAAAAACTCATGAAAATAATTTTAATAATCCTGAGATATTTTTTATAGAAATAATAAATGAATGTGTTTATAACTATCTTTTTATAGAAAATTTAGAAATATTATCAAAATTAGATATAAAAGAAAACGAAAAAATAACAAAATTAGTACGAAAATCAGCAATTAACTGTTTTAAACATAACAGCAATCTTTTATATTCTAATCAAGAAGTATTACAAAAACTAGAATTGTTGTATAATAATGATAAAATTTCAGAAAAAAATATTTTTAATCAATCTGATATTTTAGAAAATAATTATAAACATGATACTATTGTAAACGAGTTTAGAATTAAAAACTGAAAATCAAAATTTAAAAAATAAAATAAAATGCTTAAATAGCTCAATTGGTAGAGCAGAAGACTGAAAATCTTTTGGTTAGTGGTTCAAGTCCACTTTTAGGCGTAGTAAGTACTAAATTTTACTTACTAATAAAATATTTTTATATAATATATCAAAATATTTATAATTTATTATAGCCGTGGTATATTTTTAAAATTTAATTTAAATGTTTTCTGGTATTTTATTATTTCCATTATTTTACTTTATATATTTATTAGTATTTAGCGAGTTAAAACCAAAAAGTTTATTATTTTCGGGAGTCTTTGGTTATTTTATTACATTTTTAAGTATAGGTTATTTACTATATACAACATGTTTTATAGGTTTTTCTGGAAAATATATTTACTCTTACCAATTTTTTAATTGATCAACAATATCTAATGTTGATATAGGATTAAATATATGACTTGATTATGTTTCAGTTATTATGTCTTTTACAGTTATTTTAATAGCTTTTATGGTTAATGTTTTTTCTATATACTATATGGCTAATGATCCATTTATAGTTAGATTTTTTTCATACTTAAGTTTGTTTACGTTTTGTATGTTATTATTAGTTGTTTCAAACGATTTAATTCAGTTTTTTATTGGTTGAGAATTGGTAGGTATGTGTTCATACCTACTAATCAATTTTTGATATACCAGAAAACAGGCAAATATAGCGGCAGCAAAAGCTGTTTTAGTTAATAGGGTAGGTGATTTTTTTTTTTTATATGGCATATCTCTTATTTTTTTAAAATTAGAAACATTGAATATTTATGATCTATCATGAATTTTTATTACCAATTCTTATGATTTTATTAATTTTAATAAAATGTGTTTATTTATATTCATAGCAGTTATGTCAAAATCAGCACAAATAGGATTGCATATGTGATTACCCGATGCTATGGAAGGCCCAACACCAGTTTCTGCACTTATACATGCAGCAACTATGGTAACTGCTGGAATTTATTTACTTTTAAGGTTGTCAACATTATTTTTAATATCAGATGATATACTTAAATTAGTTACAATTATTGGTAGTACAACAGCTTTATTTGGAGCTACTACTGGTTCAGCACAAACTGATATTAAAAAAATAATAGCTTTTTCAACTTGTAGTCAATTGGGTTATATGGTTACAGCATGTGGTCTTGGACAATTTAATTTAGCTTTTTTTCATTTAGTAACACATGCATTTTTTAAATCTTTGTTATTTCTTTCTGCTGGTGTAATAATACATACATTGGGTGGTGAACAAGATATTAGAAAAATGGGTAATTTAAAAAATATATTACCAATAACATACGCAGCAATAATGGTAGCATCGTTAACATTGTCAGGAATACCATACCTTTCTGGGTATTACTCAAAAGAATTAATAATAAGTGCCGCAATTACTAGCAATACTTATGTAGGTTTTTTATCTGGATTGGTATTAATAATTTCAGCTATTTTTACTTCGGGTTACAGTGCAAAATTAATATATTATGTTTTTATTTTTAAAAGTAAGGATGATTTATTTTTTATTAAAAAACTTCATCAAGAAAATTCAGAATATTTTAAATATTTTCAAATAATACCTTTATATATTTTAACTATAATGAGTATATTTGTTGGATATTTATTTAAAGACATGATTGCAGGTGTTGGTTCTAATATAACTTTAAACATTTTTGATGAATATAATACAATGGGATCAGGAAGTTTATGGTTTGAATATCTTCCATTTTATATAAAAATAATATTAAATATTTCAGGTATAAGTGGGTTTATATTTTATTATATCATACATAACAATTATTTTAATGTTAATTTTTATATTAAAAAATTAAATATAATACAAGAGATAAATAGTTTTTTTTTTAATAGGTGATATTTAGATATGATAGTATCTTATTTTTCTAATTTTTTATCACTTTTTTTTTGAGAAAATGCAAATATAGGAATTATGCAAATTAAAATTATTGATTTTTTAACTGTTACAGTATCGACAAATTTTACAAATTCAATGTCATTTGCAAGTACAAGCCTATTCGTACATTCGGCTTATAATTATGTAAAACTTACAGTTTTATCTATGTGTATAAGTATATTTATAACTATACTAGCTACAGATATTGTAAATATTAATTTTTAAAAAATCTTGAGATTTTTTTTTTAAAAAGTAAATTAAACTTTTTGAACTCAACCTAACTAAGAGTGCCTCAAATGTATGTTTATACATAAATAAAAATAATTTATAAAAAATTATAATTATAAAAAAATTTTTAGAAAATCCAATTGCCAGATTTTCGTTTAATATAAATTAAATTAAAAAAAAATGTTAGAAAATAAAATAAAAAATAAAATTTATTTATCAAAAAAAATAAAAATTTTTAATTCTTCTAAAAAAAATATGTCAAATTTAAATTCTAAATTAATTGTAATTTTTAAAAATATTATATATAAAATTTCTACAACAACTGAAGTTTTAGAGGATAAAATAGAAAACGAATTTATGAAACATAGAAATTACGAATTTAAAAATTATAGATATGTAAAAAAAAATAAATTTTTAAAAAGTAATTTACAAAATATATATAAATTTTATAAAAAAATAAACGATGCAGATGCAAAATTTATTTTTTATGAAACTTTTAAAAAAATGTTTATAAAAAATACACAATTTAGTATTTTGAACACAGTTTTTATTTTAAAAGACTCATTTTATATGTATAGTAAATTAGGTAAAAATTTAAGAAAATACCTAATTTTTAAAACATTATTAGATTCTTTTAAACCTTCCAATGAACTTTATGACGTTAGTAGGCTTTGGTATTATTTATTAAAAGAAACTCTGAAGTTTGCACGAATTAGGGGCGGTAAATTACCAGTTGAGGATAGTATGGCAAGGTATACAATATCTTCACCATACAAAATATTAATACATAACCCAGCACAAGATATAGGATCTAAATCGTGGTTAGGTATAAAATCGTGAAATAACAATAAGTATAGTTTTTATATATCTGATATATTTGATGTATCGTATAAATCATTTAAAAAATTGTTATTAAAATCATATAGAAGAAATTTAAGAGCAGTTAATACATTTTCTTCAAAAAATACAAAAAATAAAAATTCTTATAAAAAATCATTATCTTCTATTACAAATTCTTGAGGTAATGTTGGTATGTATCATTCTGCAAGATTTAAACGAGATATGCTATACGTTAAAACAGAATATGTAAATTCTAGAAATAAATTAAAAGGTTATGTTTATAATATTGAAAATTTTAAAAATTTAAATAAAAATTCAAAAAAAATTATTTTTAATAAGTTAAAATTAAAATCATTAATAAATTGTAAATCAAAATTAGTAAAAATTAATTATTCTAAAAAACAACAAAAAAACATACGATTATTTACCAATAGCAGTAATATGGCTTATTTTAATTGAATAAAAACTGGATTTGCTACTATAAATAAATCAATTTTTTTAAATTTAAAACTCTCTAGGATAGGAATATCGTCGAATAGGTTTGATATTTTTTATAAATCTAAGCACTTTGGACATCCTTTTCATTTGGTTAATCCGAGTATATTACCAGTAACTCTAAGTTTTGTTTTTTTTGCAGTTATACAAGATATTTTAAGTTCATTTTTGTTAGAAATGTGGTATTATAATATTTTTTCAGTTTTAGGGCATACCCTGATACTAGGTTTATTTTTTTCTGTAATAATATCTTGAATATTTGAAGTTTATTCAGAAGAACAATCTGGGGCTCACACCTTAGAGGTTCAAAAAGGGTTTCAATACGCAATACTTTTATTTATTTTATCGGAACTAATGCTTTTTATTTCTTTTTTTTGAGCTTATTTTCATTTTAGTTTAAATTCTAACAGTTTTACGGGGGGAAGTTATACTCCAATGGGTTTAGTACCGTTTTATTGGTATAGAATACCACTACTTAATACATTATTACTATTAGCATCCGGCCTATCTTTGACTTTAGCACATATTTTAGTAATTGAGTCCGATAAATTAGTTAGGTTGGTATTGTGGATAAATGCCATGTCTAATCAAATATCTTTAGAATATTCGGAACCTTTAAAAATAAAAGCTACAAAATCTATTTTTCAATACTTATTATCTGAAAATGTGAAAGAAGTTAAAACATACAATGCATTTTTTTACAGATTTTATTTAAGGTTTTTTTTGCTTTTTACTAAATTTAATGGTTCTAAAATTAAAATATTTAATTTTAATAAAGCTTTGGGATATAGAAATTACAATCATTTGGAAAGAATTAGCAGAGTTTCTTATGATTTTCAAATAAATCTACCAAAATCTTTTTTAATTAATTTTAAAAATATGCCACGAAATACAATATGACAACCAAATTATTGATTATTAGATACAGTAATTAAGGGTTTTATTTTTTTAATATTTCAAGCATATGAGTATACTTCGTGTATGTTTTCTATTAACGATGGTGTTTACGGTGCAGTATTTTTTTCATTAACAGGTTTACACGGAATTCATGTTTTTTTGGGGGTTATGTTTTTATTTTTTTCATTGTTAGTTAATTTAAAAAAAACATACAGAAAATTATGAAAAAGTCATAAAAGCTGAAGAAAGTATGTTCATCTTTATACTGATAGGGGTTTAATAGCTTTAAATTCTTATAAAAACAACGTATGAACTCATAGAATTGCTTTTGATGCTGCTGCATGATATTGACATTTTGTAGATGTTGTTTGATTTTTTGTTTTTGTTTTTGTTTATTGATGGGGGGTTTATTCTGATTAATTTTTAAAAATATGCCACAATTAGACTTAGTTACTTATAATATAACAAGCTCTCTATTATTAGCATCGTTCTGAACCTATTTCACTGTATTATATGTAGCTGTTAGCTATACATCGCAGAAAATATCTGCCGCTTATTATTTTAAATTCTACACAATATTATCTTCAATATTGATTGTATACGCTTTGGAGGTAAACAATAGTAATTTAATTAAAAATAATAATACTATTGGGTTAATTCAAAATAAGATATAATGTTATTTAGTATTATTAGTAATATAAAATTATTATTACAATCAAAAAAATCAATTATTTTATCCTTAGGTAATGTACCTGGATTAACTTTGGTTTATAACAGTTTTAATACAATTAATTTAAATAGTAAAGAAAACATTATTCTAAATGCCGACTATTCTTGAATTTCTAATAATTTATCAGACTCTTGTAATAACGAACTTTGGTTAATTTTTACAATTTTTTGGTTTTTTTTATTATGTTTTATAACATTTTTTAATGTCGGATTAACATCTTTACTTTTTCTTTTAGAAGTTGGTATGGTTACTCCGATAGCAGCTATGGCTATGTTAGGTATTGTACCTATGACATCAGTATTGTATCTATTAAATGCTATAACAATGGAAGCAGTTACGGGTGTAATAATAGCTCTTTGTTTTACTAGGGATTGAAGTACTAAAGATTTTAGAATTTGTGAGTTTTTAGAAAGTAAAATTTTTATGATAAAAATTCCAAAATTAGTTAAAAACTCTTGGTCATTGTTATATTTATACTTATTAAAACTATTAACATTTATCATATTTGAAAAAATAGTTTTAATTTTAAAATATAATAAAAAAATGTTAATAATTTTATTTTTTTTTATTTTTATATCTTTTGAAAAATACTTATTTTTAAATATTTCAACGTATTTTAATATATCAGAAAGCGTTGTAAATTATGCACATATTTTAAATAATCAATTATTTTTTTTAGAATTAACAAACTCTAGTATTTCAAAAACACCGATTCATAATAGTCTTGTGGAATTTTCTACTTTAAATTTTATAAATTATAAGTATTTAAGTAATTTATCAAATTATGAAATTCCGGATTATTTATATTTTTCGAATAATAAAATTTATAAAAATATTAAAAATTTTTTATTAAACAATACTGTATATAGGAATTCATTTGTAAATTTTTTATATACTGAAAACTTAAGTAATCCAAATAACTTATTACATAATTTTTTAATTTTTTCTGAAAATAATATAAAACACGATTCGCAATTTCAAAATAAAAAAATAAAAAAAAATATAAATTCCGATACAAAAGTATTTGGAATAAATAAACGTTTTAACGATACTGGACTTTTTTCTAATATGGAATATGATGTTAATTTAAATGGGATTAAAAGTAGGGATTATAGTTTTTGACAATCTAGCTTAACTGATAACCTTTACAATAAAAGTATACCATTATTTGATCCAATACCATTTAAATTTTCAAACTATAATTTTATAACAAATTCTTTATTAAAAAATAGTAAACATAATTTTTTTGATTTTTTAAACAATAGGTTAGAAACTGAGTTAAATACATTTTATTTAAATAACAGAATTAAAAATAAATATTTAAATGACTTTATTTTTAATAAGTATGTGACTAAAGGTGGTAGTAAATCTTTAAAATTCTATGAGTATGTTAATAATTTTTTAAATATATCAAAATTATCTATAAATTTTAGTTTGTATAAATCAAAAATATATAAGATTTTAAATAATTTTGATATTAATTATTCAAACAATAGTATTCATAGTTTTAACTATGAATTTTTAAAACTTAATAATTTAATAATTAAAAGTTATATTAAAAATTACTCAATCTTTTTAAAAAACAATATCTATATTACAAATAGTTGGGGTAATTTATCACGTAGTAACAATAGTGTACGTGTGGTTAATTTTAATTTTAGATCTTGATTTAATAGTTATAGGGCATTAAATATAGAAGGCAATTTATTTTTTAATAATAAAACGTTGAATCAAAATTTAATAAATATTTTACCAATAAATATTTTTATTTTAAAACCTGCAAATTTTTTAGAATGATCCGATAAGGACATTAATTCGATTACGCAGAACTCTTCAAATACATTACCTTGGTATGAGGAGAGTTCTGATAATTTAAAAATATTGGATAAGTCAGAAAAATATATATTCAACAACTCATTGTCTGTTTATGATATTGTACTATTAGAAAATTCTAAAAATAACAATTTTAATATTAAAAATAAATTTAAAATTTATAATATTGAATCAAGTATGGATAATAAATTTATTAAAAAATTTAAAAAAAATAAAAAATTTTTAAAACATGATTATAAAAGAGTTGAATTTAAAAGAAAAGGTAAAAAAAAATCGCCAATTTGAAAATTAAAAGTAAAATGGCGTTATAATTTAAATTATGAAAATTTATATAAATATTTATATAAAGGAACTTTAACAACATTTTATGAAAATAAAATTTTTTTAAAACGAATTCATAATTTAGAACAATCAGTTTCTCAAAACAGTTCTAGAAATAATAATAAATATATTTCTAAGAATTTTAACAATTCTTTACAAACTGTTTATTCTCCACAAAGTAAAAAATTTGGTTTAATATTTTCCGATTTTGTAAATAATTTTGGAAATTTTTCAAATAAGATGTTTAAAAAAGATTATAATCTGGTTAATAGTTTTTCAAATAATAAAATATTTTCATATAAATCTATAAAGTCTATTAATAAGTTAACTTTTTTAAATTATATACATATATTCAATAAAAACATAAGTTTAATAAAAAATTTAAGCAATAAAAGACATAAAAATTCAAAATTTATAAAATCTAAAAATTTAGAAATTTTAAAAAATATAAACAATTCTTTTAAACAAAATAATTCTAAATTTCAATACAATGCAGAAAAATTTAAAAATATACATTTAAGCGAAAATATAGAACTAAACAATAGCTTAAAATATTTTTGAATACCTTCTGATAATGACTTTGAAAAATTTAATTTAAATTATTATGACTATAATAAAAAAAAAATTGTTAATGATAGATTTTTAAAAACTTTTTATAATGTTATAAAACTTAGAGAGAGCTATATTAGCAGATTTAGGAATCGTGTAGATAATTATGGTATTTTTAATAAAAAAATAATAAAATATATTAAAAATTCTAATGGCATATTTAAAATTAGGAATATTTTTTCAAAATCAAACATTAGCTTTAACTCAGAAAATTTTTCAAAATTAAAAATATTTTTAAATAAAAAATTAGTACTTAATGAGGACAGGGAATTGTTTTCTAGTAGTATTAGATCTTCAGTAAACAAGCCACACACACTGTACGGTTTACTTTGAGACGAATACCTAAAACAAACTTACGGATTTAATTTAAACTTTATAGAATTTAATAATAAAATTAACAATACTGGAGTTATTAAAAAAAATAAAAATATTTCCACAATATCTAATTACTTTCAAAAAAATATAGAAAACAATTTAAATATTTATGATAAAAATATTGGACTAACTAAAGACTCTGAAATTTCGAGCATAATTACTGGGAACTTATTAATAAAATTTGGATTTATTAAAGAGATTTTTAACTTAGGAAATTTAGATGAAAATTTTGAAAAAAAAACAAAAAGACGATTTAGAAAATGAAGACATTACGGAAAATCTATAAAAAGGGGCGGTAAGAAAATTTTTAAAAAGGATAGGTTTAGGAAACACGTAAAAATTAAAAAATTTTTTAAAAAAAAATTACTAAAATATACTATCGAAAAAAGTAAAATAATTAAAAAATCCGTTAAATATTTAAAAAAATATTCGGAAACTCCAGTTGGTTTTAAATATAATAAAACACCAATAAGCGTTAAATTACCTTATTTTAAACGAAAATTTTGAATAAAAAATGAGTATATTTATACAAATCAAATGATGCCTGAAAATAAAAATTGGATAAATAAAAAAAATAAATCATTTAGTTTTTTAAATAGAGCATATTTTACTAAAATTTTAAAATTTAAAAATTTAGAAGAAAAAAGAAGATTTTTTGGGAGAAAAAAAAGGAATTTTAAGAAGTTTAGAAGATTGTATACACAATCTTTAAATACCTTTTATGATTTTAATTTAAAAAGAAGAAAAGATAGAACATTGGTTAATAGGACTAATTTAAAAAAAAGAAGAAAAAAATTACTATTTATTGATAAGTCGGATAGTTTTTTTTTTAAAAACAAA
>Ga0213827_1000182_pt1 | contig 70765 bp, 56 predicted proteins | sample MC6MC0898MG_FD_180669 | JGI IMG/M metagenome (GOLD analysis project Ga0213827, IMG submission 180669) | Enriched soil aggregate microbial communities from Iowa State University, Ames, United States - MC6-MC0898-MG | ecosystem: Environmental > Terrestrial > Soil > Unclassified | place: USA: Iowa...
GAACCAGGCGGCTGACACCCTCAGCACCGAAGGTCGCAGCGAATTTCCGCGCACGTTCAACAGCCAGTTCGTCAAGGCCCAGGAAATGCGCTACGGCGAGAACCCGCACCAGAGCGCGGCGTTCTACGTGGAAGCCAAGCCGGCCGAAGTCGGGATCGCCACCGCGACCCAGCTGCAGGGCAAGGAACTGTCGTACAACAACGTGGCCGACACCGACGCCGCGCTGGAATGCGTGAAGAGCTTCGTCAAGCCGGCCTGCGTAATCGTCAAGCACGCCAACCCATGCGGCGTAGCGGTCAGCCCGGACGCCGAAGGCGGTATCCGCCAGGCCTACGAGCTGGCCTATGCCACCGACACCGAATCGGCCTTCGGCGGCATCATCGCGTTCAACCGCGAACTGGATGCTGAAACCGCCAAAGCCATCGTCGAGCGTCAGTTCGTCGAAGTGATCATCGCCCCGAGCGTCAGCGCCGAAGCCCGCGCCATCGTTGCGGCCAAGGCCAATGTGCGCCTGCTGACCTGCGGCGAGTGGTCGGCTGACCGTGCCGCTGCCTGGGACTACAAGCGCGTCAACGGCGGCCTGCTGGTACAGAGCCGCGACATCGGCATGATCGGCGCCGACGACTTGAAAGTCGTGACCCAGCGCGCCCCGACCGAACAAGAGATCAACGACCTGATCTTCGCCTGGAAAGTGGCCAAGTACGTCAAGTCCAACGCCATCGTCTACGCCAAGAATCGTCAGACCATCGGGGTCGGCGCTGGCCAGATGAGTCGTGTGAACTCGGCCCGTATCGCCGCGATCAAGGCTGAACACGCCGGTTTGCAGGTGGTCGGTTCGGTGATGGCTTCCGACGCGTTCTTCCCGTTCCGCGACGGCCTGGACAACGCAGCCAAGGCCGGCGTGACCGCGGTGATCCAGCCAGGCGGCTCGATGCGTGATGCAGAAGTGATTGCAGCGGCCGATGAAGCCGGCATCGCGATGGTGTTCACCGGCATGCGCCACTTCCGCCACTAATACGACAGCGGTCGCACTGACGCCGGCATCTGCTGCGTTGGAGCCCTCCTCGATGATGCTCATTGCCAAAAGGCAACTCCGCTCATCGAGGAGGACTCCGCCTTGCATCTACCGGCGTCATTGCAACCTCCTACAGCGTGAAGCGCTTTAGGGTCTAAACAGAATTCAGCGTCATCCGAGGTTTTTGAAATGAATGTTTTGATCATTGGCAGCGGTGGCCGTGAACACGCCCTGGCCTGGAAAGTGGCTCAGGATCCGCGTGTGCAGAAGGTTTTCGTGGCACCCGGCAACGCCGGTACCGCCATTGAAGCCAAGTGCGAAAACGTCGCGATCGACGTCCTGGCCCTTGAGCAACTGGCAGACTTTGCCGAGCAGAATGTCGCCCTGACCATCGTCGGCCCGGAAGTCCCGCTGGTGGCTGGCGTGGTTGACCTGTTCCGCTCCCGCGGCCTGGACTGCTTCGGCCCAACCGCCGGCGCGGCCCAGCTGGAAGGCTCCAAGGCCTTCACCAAGGACTTCCTGGCGCGTCACAAGATCCCGACTGCCGACTACCAGAACTTCACCGAGATCGAGCCGGCCTTGGCTTACCTGCGTGAAAAAGGTGCGCCGATCGTGATCAAGGCCGACGGCCTGGCCGCCGGTAAAGGCGTGATCGTCGCCATGACCCTGCAGGAAGCCGAAGACGCGGTGCGCGACATGCTCGCCGGCAATGCCTTCGGTGACGCCGGTTCGCGCGTAGTGATCGAAGAGTTCCTCGACGGCGAAGAAGCCAGCTTCATCGTCATGGTCGACGGCAAGAACGTCCTGCCGATGGCCACCAGCCAGGACCACAAACGTGTGGGCGATGGCGATACCGGTCCGAACACCGGCGGCATGGGGGCCTACTCCCCGGCTCCAGTGGTCACCAGCGAAGTGCATCAGCGGGTCATGGACCTGGTGATCTGGCCAACCGTGAAGGGCATGGCGGCCGAAGGCAATGTCTACACCGGTTTCCTGTATGCAGGCCTGATGATCGACAAGGCCGGCAATCCGAAAGTCATCGAATTCAACTGCCGGTTCGGCGACCCGGAGACCCAACCGGTGATGCTGCGCCTGCAGTCGAGCCTGGTGTTGCTGGTCGAAGCAGCGCTGGCCCAGGCCCTGGACAAGGTCGAAGCCCAGTGGGATCCACGCCCAAGCGTCGGCATCGTCCTGGCGGCGGGTGGTTATCCGGCCGACTATGCCAAGGGTGATGTGATCCAGGGCCTGGATGCAGCCGCCGCACTGGAAGGCAAAGTCTTCCACGCCGGCACTGCGCTCCAGGACGGTAACGTCGTGACTGCCGGTGGTCGGGTGCTCTGCGCCACGGCGATGGGTGCCAGCGTCGATGCCGCCCAGCAGCAAGCGTACCAACTGGCCGCCAAGATCGATTGGCCAGGCTGCTTCTATCGCAAGGACATTGGCTACCGCGCCATTGCCCGCGAGCGTGGCGAAAATCAGCAATAAGCCAGCCGTTCGGCCAGGCAAGGGCCGCTGGTCCTTGCCGTCCTGTTCCAGGCCCGCGCATAGTTATAATCTGGCATCAACCTAAGAAGGGATTCCGCCGTGCGCTGGCTCAGGATTGCCATTGGCTTGACCGTCACCCTGCTGACCCTGCTCTGCATGCTCCCGGCCCAGGCCGCTCAAGGCAGTGGCTGGGCGGTATTGCTCGACGAACAGGGCAGTCTGCAACTGACCGACATCCGCTCGGCCCGCTACACCAATCAATTCAGCCCGATTGAACTGGACCAGATCACCGCCGCCGACCCCGATGGCGCGCTGTGGCTGCGCTTTCGGCTCAATCCTGGCAAACACGAACAACTGCTGCGCATCTTCGCCCCCGATCTGTTGCACCTGGACCTCTATGTGCTGGACGGTGACACACTGATCGACCAGACCCACAGCGGCAACGACCAGGCACTGAGCACCCGACCGCTACCCAGCACCGACTTCATGGTGCCGCTGCCGCAGGTCCAGCAACCCCTCGACGTGTATCTACGGCTGGTGTCCGAGCACCAGTTGCGGCCCTACATCACCCTGCAATCAGCGGTCATGTCCGCCGCCAATCAGACCCAGACGCTGATCTACGGCCTGTTGTTCGGTTGCATCGCCATGCTGATCCTGCACAACCTCACACGCTACGCCTACACCCGCTCGCAAACCTGCCTGTGGCTCGCGGCGTGCGAAGGCCTGCTGATGCTGGGCATGCTGCTGCTGTTGAACCTGGCAGGTCCCTGGCTACCCAACTGGCATGCCCTGCAGGCCCCCGACGCCTACCTGGCCCTGCTACTGACGGCGCCGTGCGGGCTTATGTTCACCTATCGGTTCTTTACCCCGCTGGGCCCACACCCGCTGAACAAGCTGCTGATGGCCGATGTCCTGTTCATCATCCTGTGTAGCCTGTTGATGCTGTTCGTCGAGACCTTGCCGCTGAACCTGATGACCTACGCGCTGGTCGCGCTGGCCGGACTGAGCATGCTCCTGGTCGGTGCCTACCACTGGCAGCAGGGCTACCGGCCGGCCCGCTTCTTCGTCATCGCGATGCTGGTGTTCAACCTCGGCACGCTGATCATCCTGCCAGCGTTGCTGGGCCTGACGGTGGTCGCCCCGCAAAGCCTGATCACCGCCTTGCTGGCCTTTATCTGTCTGAGCGGCCTGCTGATGGGGATTTCGCTGAGCGAACGCCAGCGTAGCATTATCGAGAACCGCTTCAGCATCAGCCGCGACCTGGCCGCCAGCAATGCCGAAATCAATGCCAAGGCCGAGTTTCTGGCGAAGATCAGCCATGAAATTCGCACCCCGATGAATGGCGTGCTGGGCATGACCGAACTACTGCTGGGCACGCCCCTGTCGGTCAAGCAGCGCGACTACGTGCAGACCATCCACAGCGCCGGCAACGAACTGCTGACGCTGATCAACGAGATCCTCGACATCTCCAAGCTGGAGTCCGGGCAAATCGAACTGGATGACGTGCAATTCGACCTCAATGCCCTGGTCGACGACTGCCTGAGCATCTTCCGCGCCAAGGCCGAGCAGCAGAACGTCGAGCTCATCAGCTTCATCCAGCCCCAGGTGCCACGCGTGATCAGTGGCGACCCGACACGCCTGCGCCAGACCCTGCTGAGCCTGCTGGAAAACGCGCTGAAGAAGACCGAGGAAGGCGAGATCCTGATCGTTGTCGCCCTGGATGAACGCAGCAGCAAACCGCGCCTGCGCATCGCCGTGCAGGACAGCGGGCTGCCCATGGAGGCCGAAGAACGTGAAGCCTTGATGCACGCCGAACTGCACAGCAAGAACTTCCTCTCCGCTACACGCCTGGGCGGCAACCTGGGTCTGGTTATCGCCCGCCAGTTGATCCTGTTGATGCACGGCGAGTTCGGTATCAAGTGCGGCAGCAATCAGGGCAGTACACTGTGGCTGACCTTGCCCCTGGACCCGGACCGTCTCGAACACCCGACGTCCGACCTCGACAGCCCGCTGCAAGGTGCACGGGTGCTGGTGGTGGACGACAACGACACCTGCCGCAAGGTCCTGGTGCAGCAATGCACGGCCTGGGGCCTGAATGTCAGTGCCGTGCCTTCCGGCAAGGAAGCCCTGGCCCTGCTGCGTACCAAGGCGCACCTGCGCGATTATTTCGATGTGGTCCTGCTGGACCAGAACATGCCCGGCATGACCGGCATGCAACTGGCCGCCAAGATCAAGGAAGACCCGAGCCTGAACAACGACATCCTGCTGATCATGCTCACCGGTATCAGTAACGCCCCGAGCAAGATCATCGCGCGCAACGCCGGGATCAAGCGCATCCTGGCCAAGCCCGTGGCCGGTTATACGCTCAAGACCACCCTGGCCGACGAGTTGACCCAACGCAACAAAGGCCAGTCCGTCTCCCCGCCCCTGCCCGGCAACCTCCCCCTCGAGGTCAGTGTGCCCAGCGACTTCCGCATCCTGGTCGCCGAGGACAACAGCATCTCGACCAAAGTGATTCGCGGCATGCTGGGCAAACTCAACCTGCAACCGGACACCGCCAGCAACGGCGAAGAAGCCTTGAAGGCGATGAAGGCCCAGCGTTATGACCTGGTATTGATGGATTGCGAAATGCCGATACTCGACGGTTTTTCCGCCACCCAGCAGCTACGCGCCTGGGAAGTCGGCAACCAGCGCACTCGTACCCCGGTGGTAGCCCTGACCGCGCACATCCTCGCCGAACACAAGGACCGCGCGCGCCAGGCCGGCATGGACGGGCACATGGCCAAGCCGGTGGAGCTGTCGCAACTGCGTGAACTGGTCGAGTACTGGGTGGCCCAGCGCGATCAGCACAATCGTAATACATCGCCCGTCTGATCAATCCCCTGGCTGCGTCCCACTCAAATCGGCAGCCCGCGGATGGCCTTGCGTGATTGCTCCAGAACAGATTTTCTAACCTTCTCGCGAAACTGCGCGTAGTAAAGCGTGTTGAAGGTCAGTAACGCCATCTGCTCCCTGCTCTCTTGCACCTGTTCTTGCGCGAATAGAAACCGCGGAGCGCTTCGATACAGCCTGAACTGTCGGTGGTAGAGACCCAGGTCGATCTTGTTCGGGCCGTTGGCGATGCAGGGAATCATCTGAAAGACCCCTATCTGCTGTGCCAGGCTGCTGGACTCGAACAGATCGAGCGCCGCCTGGTTCTGCTCCAAGGCTGCCATTGCACGACTGATGGGACTGGAAAAAGACTCGCCCAGACGCCCGGAAATCTGCTGGATGGCCTGGCGACCCATCGTGTCAGGGGACGTGGCCGGCAGGCCCGCCGGCTGTGGTACATCCCAGCCGATAAACTTGAGCGTGTTGCGGTAATACTCAAACCAGTCGCCTTCCAGGCCATCGGCAACTGCCGCGCGGGTCGCCTTTTGCGCGTACAGGGTACTGAGGTAAATATCTTCCCGATGGGACTCCGGCAGATCACCGGCAAAGGCGATCAGGCTGCCACCCACCACGGCGGCCTGCGCAGTGATATCGATCATGACCGGCCCTCCACCGTAAATGGTTTACAGACGCCATCGGCGATTTCACCCAGCTTCGCCAGGTTGTCGCTCAGTTTATCCCTGAGCTTCAGGTCAACCGCCTCACGAGCCTGTGCATATAGAAGCTCGGAAAGATTCGCCCGCGCCTGACGAATGCATACAGGGCCCACCACCTCCTCGACACGAAACACCTGCGACCAGGGGTTTGCGTTCAGCACCTGGCGGGTCTGGAAGCCGATATACAGGCTGATGATCGAGGTGGGCGTCAGCGCCAGGATCGCCAGCAGACGCACTTCCTGCAGGACTGGACTGGTATTTTCAGGCAACTCGCCCATGGCCACCACGGTACTATTGAAGTGCGCTATATGGGGCAGAAAAGCGGAAAATGCCTGTCCCGATCGATCTTTGACATTGGCCATCTTCCCGGCCGCCCACTCCAAGGGGCAACCGCCATCCTGGGGGCCCAGGGAAAAATGGAGCTGCGTCTTTAGCGAGCGCATCCAAAAATCATCGACCACCTGCAGATAAGCGTCGTACCAATCGACAGCCGCCTTCATCTGCATTTTTTTATTAGCCACCAGTTGGGCCAACAAGCACGATTTGACGACATCAGAACACGTGGCGAAGCCATTGGCTCCGGGCAAAGCAACAACCGCGCCCCTTACCCCATACACCATGTAATGCTGTTCCATAGCAAACCCTCAAAACTAAAAGGGCAGCCACGGAATGGCTCCCCTTTAAAGTTTATTCCGTTAAATTGGGTAATCGACGACCTTGGTTTTCGCGTTAACACCTACCTTTTTTAGAATATCATCGCGGACTTGCTCGACAATAGCCGGAACTTTCCTGAACACCGCTTCACCGCGATACAGCTTCACATCGCGCGAATCCCATTCAACAAACATAACTTTGGTCGACGTGTTCTTGCGAATAAACCGGACAGTACCCAAGGCCAGGGTGACTTCACCGTTATATTCAGTACAGGTGCCCGCAGCCGTACCACCTACGCCATGCTCGAGCATGTTGCGCTCATACAGGGTCAGCGCGGCTTCCTGTTTCTGTAATGCGCTAATGGCGGTGCCCGCCACTTTCAGCATCAGCGCGGAGGTAGGGCCGGGCAAAGCAAGGCCGGCCACGACCGCCCCGAGGATCTCCAGCACCAACTGATCCATGCGTACTGAGTTACCGCCGACATTGATGCTGTCATAAAACGTATTGGTGGGCAGCCAACCGGTATCGGTCATGACCTGGACAAACAGACGGTACCACTCCTCACCCTGTTCCTCGCGCGGAAATGCTTTGTTTGCCACCAGCGTTGCAAAAAGAAACGCGTGCAGGGCATCATTTTTGTTTTGCTCGTCGAGATTACCGGTAAAAGACAAAACACCTTCCCCGACAATGGCAGCTTTGTCCGGAGCCTCAACTTCCTGCGAAGCAAAACTGCGTGACTGTAGAGTGGAGAAGTCCGCCACCTCATAACGCTTAATACGTTCTACACATCCAGCAGCAGTAATCCCATATACACCATCAATATTCATGAGCCTCTCCTTGATTATGACTTCAGCCTCTGCATGAGACTGCAAGAGCGACCATAAACAAGAACAAGCACAACCACAAACAGCAACCTGTAACTTCCCAATAACAACAGCCACCCCACCTTTGAATAACCGAAACAAAACAACTAACTAGGCATCGACAAAATATTCACTGATCTCCTGGCCATCGCCCACAACCCATTGATCGACTGATAGACTCCCCCCACACTCTCCCGCCGCGAGCCAAAACCATGCTCCACGTGCTTTTCAGCGTTTACCTGAAAATGTTGGTGCTCTATAGCCCGTTCTTCGTGCTGTCGTGCTTCATCAGCCTGACCCGTGGCTATTCCAACAAGGAGCGTCGGCGCCTGGCCTGGAAAGTCGCCCTCGCGACCCTGGTTTCCAGCATTTTGCTGTACCTGTTCGGCCGGGTGATTTTCAACGTGTTCGGCATCACCGTAGACGCCTTTCGCATCGGCGCCGGCAGCGTGCTGTTCATTTCGGCATTGGGCATGGCCCAGGGCAAATCCGCCGTGCAGACCGACAACGTGCAGCAGGATGTGACCATCGTCCCTCTGACCATCCCGCTGACCGTCGGCCCCGGCACCATCGGTGCCTTGCTGGTGATGGGCGTCGGCCAACCGCACTGGGACGATAAGCTCACTGCAATCATGAGCATTGCCCTGGCCAGCTTCACGGTGGGCGTGGTGCTGTACCTGTCTAACCGCATAGAACGGATTCTCGGTGACCAGGGCCTGCAGATCGTCAGCCGCTTGATGGGGCTGTTTGTCTGCGCACTGGCCGCGCAGATTATCTTTACCGGGGTCAGGGGCTACCTGGTGCCCTGAACGCCTAACAAAAAAAGGCAGCGGGAATCCCCCACTGCCTTACATGACAATCCGAAATACTGAACAGCTCCCGGCTTAAACCTCGTTGGCTCCTCTCAACAGATTCACCAGTTCAACACTGACCCCTTCCTCAACCCCCTCCATCAGATCTTCAAGGCTAATCAAGAGAGACTCGCCAGAGAACTCAATGCTCAGTTCCAGGTGCTGCCTGGACGCTGCATCGGCTGATTTGGCACTGAGGAAAACAAGGCTGCGCCCATCACTCGGGTCGGTCAGTACAAGATGCCCGTCAGCCAGCGTAACCAACCAGCAATCCGTTGATAGAGAGCCCATCGATAACTGGCGCTTCCTCGGCTCGAGGTGGTCGAAATCAACGATCAGGCAATCCAGTCGTAACCATGCCTCTTGTGATAAATGGCACGCCATCTGCCCTTGCGCATAGCCCAACACCAGTGTCGTGACCCCATCGGGAATCAACGGCAACAAATCGTCGATGTTGTCACGACAGGTAATGGTCAACACCTCATTCTCTCGATAAGCCGCGTCTACATAGGCCCAGAGTTCATGCTCGCGCCCCCACCAGTCACCTTCTTTGTTACTGAACAATTGTTGCTCGAGCGGATTGTGCAGTAGCGGGTTAGCGTCTTTACGCATCCCCAGATAGGCAGGCCAGCTATCGATGTCGCTTAGCGTAGTAAAAAATCTTCGCCTGATATCCGTGTCATACCAACTGAAAACATCACCGTACTGGCCTGTCGATAGAAAGGGCGCATGACGTTGCATCGCCACCAAGTCCATCAACTTGCTTTTACGCAGATTGGCAGAGTCATGTTCATTGAAAAAACTGTCCTCCACGCCCACCAGCAAAGCTGACTGACCATCACTCAACTCAACAATCACCCCCTCACGGGTGCGCCCCTTCAAACCGCCATCCTGGACCTTGACGTCAGCAAACGACCATGGCCGCCAGGCGCGTTGCGGTACGTAGGATGGATCATGTCGTACGCTGCGAGTACTGCTGCCAAACAAGCTGTTCATCTGTTCGATAGTCAGCAGCGAGTGGCGATACAGATACCCGGAATCAGGGGCAAACAGCCAAAGTGCCTTTTTATCGGGTGTCAGGCTCAGGGCCTGCAGATTGCGCCCCTGCTCAGCGCCAACCAGCAGAATCTGTCCCTCCACGTACCGGGCAGCCAGCGGTCTACCGCCAACGTCGGACAAGCCGACGATATCGAACCCGCTAACGGGATAACGCTCGGCAACCGCCTTCAATGCCGCTAACCAATCGCCCTGAGCCGCCAACCATTGCTCGTTGAGCGAACGCAGGAAAAGGTTGTCATCGTGTACTTCGAATACCAGCCCTGTCAGGGTCTGCGCCAGATACCCATCATCCACCGCCAGCACGCTGTCCACTTCGTTGAGCAGTGCGTGTAAAACGCCTTTGGCTGGACCAGGCTGACGCACCCAGCGCGACAAGGTCTTGGCCTGTGCATCATAGAAAACCAGGCTGGCGTCATCATCTCGCCAAGATGCGAGCAGGACCGGACTCTGAAGGCCAAGTTCAAAACTCGACACGAACCAGTCATCTCGAACCCGCACCCAGGCTGAAACGTTTTGAGCCCCGCTTTGAATCTGCAGCGAAATAACAGCCGCCGTCGTCCAAGGCAAGATGTCGCCAAGCATCTCAAGCGAATCATCGTCATATATCGTGTCGGACGTATCGAAATCCTCTACAAAGGATTTCCAGCCTTGCCAGGAAATGTTCTCGCGGGTGATAGGCAACCCTCCAGTCGAGGTGGTCGTTACAGCATTCAGCTCGACCTTGTCCGGGTGCAGCAGGTAGTCGAATTGATAGACAGCACCTTGAAGATTGGTCACCTGCTGCACGACACGAATCGCTCCACCGGCGTCGTGACAAGAGACGATCGAGGAAGGTGTGCGCGGATTGAACAAGCGATAACGCCGATTGACCTTGCTGGTGAGTGCATCGACCCGCCAGACAGTGGGTCGATCACGATGATAGAAATACACTTCGTCACCCATGACCGCGGCCAACTGGATTTCGGCATTGACGACGCCTGGCAGATCACGCGTATACAAAATGCGTTCACGTTCGGTTTCATAGAAACCATTGGTGTGAATCGGCCACTGTGGATCGACGAACGGCACTTTCAGGTTTTGCAATGGCAGGTAAGGACTGGCTATGCGGTGCTCATGACTCAGCCGGGTGAGGCGCTCACGCAGTGCAAGAGCATCGTTATCGTCGGGGAGCCGCTCCTCCAGCAGCACCAGCTGTAGGATCGACCAGTCCACGCGGAACAGCTGTCCCTTCGCCAACTCAAGCTGCACCTCGGTATCCGTTGCGACCAGCAACTGGATGCCATCAATGGTCAAACCCTGCAGCTCAACCATCACCGCGGCATCGCCCACCCAGGTCGCGCGCACGAGCCACTGGACGGACGCGGGTTCATCCAGAGTGGAAAGTTGCACGGAGACGACACCGGGATTGAGGGAGAGTGAGTACCGTCCTTGCGCGCCGCTAATGTCATAGGAGATTTTCCCTTGGAACTCATGGGGCATGGCAGGGACGTACAGGGATCGACACTCTGAATCCAGAACAATCTCGACGTGAGTCGGTTCATAGCCGGGAAACAGTTTGTACACGAGGTATTCGAAAGGGGTCCAGGGGTCGAACCAGAACGTGCGCTCCCCCTCAGCGTCATACTCCAGCTCGCGCAACTCATCAAAACCCAGGTCATGACGATGGGTCCCTCCAGGCATCAATTGATAGTCATAACCGAAAAAACACCTGGGAGTGCAAGGCAGGATCATTGCCTGAACGCGCGAGATCAGTAAAGGGTGTTCAGATACCCCCCAACGGTGATTGATGTTGATTGCCTGTGAGGTATCGCCATTGATACTCGGCAACCCGGACCCCGAACGATGCGCCCCAAGCAGCAAGTGACTACCGAGCGTCACTCGCAGGGTCTGCAGATCCACCGAGCTGACAACAACTTCAGACATGGGGTGAAACACACCGGACTCCACCGTAAATCCACCGGCCTTTACCGCCGACTTCAAACGATAGAAATACACCCCGACCTGCTGGGCGCTATAAAGATTCCTCAGGTAATTACCGGCAAGGGCTCCCACGCCATAAGCGACTCCGCCGACCACAACCGCCAATGGACCTGCGACAGCTGCAACACTGCCGCCCACAACGGCAGCAGTCAGTGCCAGTGCCAAACCGAGCAGATCAAAACTCAACTGCACAGCGACTGCTGCTCTGAGCGATGAATTGTCAGCTGTGACCAACTCATAAATATCGAACCCGACATTCACCAGCGCGAGGACAGAGCCCACGCCCTCGCCGACCACGCGCCCCAAGGTACGCCCCAGTGCACTGGAAGCAGTTGCCGCAATCACTCGCTCATCGAGCAAGGCTTGTCTGACCAGTCTGATGACACCGACGGCATCGGATCCGACGCCATGCAGAACCTGGCTGTAAATCACGTAGCTATGCAAGCGTACGGCCAGTGTCATCGGCGCGTCCGCTTCTTCACGCCGACTCAGACTATGCATCAGCGCCAGGATCGCAAAGCCGGAGTTCAATGTATTGACCGCCCCGGCTTCATGGGGCAGCCCTTCTTGCGGCGATTCGCCCATGGCCTTGAAGCGCTCGCTCAGCCAATTCTTGATTCTGCTCAGGCGGGGATCATCAACGGTGACGCTCTCGATCTCTTGAGGATCCTTGCTGTTGATCATCGAGAGCGTCCACTTGCCTGGCTCGACCTGTGTCAGCGTCTCGTAGAGCGGCACAAACCCCGGTTTCAGGGCCTTACTCGCGACCAAACGCAGGGTGCTCGACTCGATGGTTTGCGCCCAACGCGTGCCCTCCAACTCTGCAACGGCACGTCCCAAACGTGCGTTCTCCGATAACGAACGAGCACGCAGCAGAGCATGGTACTGCCAGCGCTCGACTTCCTGTCCACGCACAATCGGTACTTTGTGCAAAAGCTCGCCGGTGCTCACTTGCGAAGGCAGGCGCGTGTCGGCAATGCTAGAACCGTTAAGCTCAATCAGGTTGAAAACCGCGCTCGACGCCGCCTCGATGCCGTAAAGCCCGGCAAGGGTGCGGTCTGAGAGATAGCTTTCAATACCTCGCTGCAAATCCTCGACCCGCTCAAACCCATAGATGCTGAAGTTGGGGTCATAAAATCGATAGCTCGTGCCGCCCCGCGCGACGACCTTGCTCACCAACAGGGAGTGATTGTCGGTATTGAACATCAAGCTACTGGTGGATGTTTTTGCCTCCAGTGTCTGCATGATGGTTACCAGGTTGGCCGGCCCCAGCTTTTCTCCGAACGCCTTCATGGGAAAACTGCGCAACTCATCCAGGGCTCGCAAAAAGATGTGGGTTTCAGGGTCGTCAGACGCGAGATTGGCGCTCGCCAGCCTGCCGATCAATGCACGCTCCGCTGCATCCCCCTTTTCAAGGGCCGCAGCCATCACCAGCGCCAGTGGATAACAGCGCCGGCCTGGATCGCCACGGCCATGCACCAATAGCTCCTGCGGCAACTGCTTCGCCGAAGTGGCCCCGAACGAATACATCAGCGCGCGCAGCGGATTGCCTCGCTTAAGTATCGATGCTTGATATTCTTGCCTGGCTGTTGTCTCGACTCGCGCCATGCATGCCCCCCATTGCCGCACACTCAGGGGTTCGGCAAAGGCCAGGACCCTCAACTCCCGGGAGCTTTGTGCTGCTTGCACTGGCGAGGGTGGCGTATTGAGGCCCGCCTCGAATCCCGCCGGAGCGCGGTTGCGAAGGGCCTGTTCGATCAACTCGTAACGCGCGACCAGCCCACGATCCTCCGTGTTTTTGGCCAGGGCGCAGGTGGCTTCCCAGGCCTCGGCGAAGCCCTGCTCATCCAGGCTTGTCGCGCCAAACAGTCCCCCAAGCACCACACGATGTGCCGGACTCAAATGTTCCATGGGCAGCTTGCCTGCGGCAATCCGGGTAAACGCCTCATTCAAGTTTCCCAGCGATTCGGCGCCCACCGAGGGCGGTAACTTACTGTCGGGTTGCGCGAGGATTTGCTGACGCTCATCGAAACCAATGGAAAATGCGGTGTGAAAGGTAACGTCGCCACTCAAGCGGTCATTCATCACTCGGACAAAAGGCTCGCCCAAATCATCAAGCAGTTGCTGCAGGACAGACGTCAGCAACACCCGCCTTCCTTCAATGACCGGCCAGCCTCGCTCGAAGGTCAGGGTTTGTTCTTTGAGCAGCTCCTTCAAGTTACCGATGTAGCGCGACTTGAGTTTGCCTGATGTCCACTTTTCCTTCTCGTTGGTCAGCCATTCGCTTTCAGAGCCATTTTCCGTCCAGCCGGAAATCATCTCTTCTTCGGTACCAAGGTTGTATCCCTCGAGCAGCTTCAACCGGTCACGAACAGCATTCAAATGGTCGGCTACAAGGTGTGTTTCGATATAATCGCCAAGCCCCGCGACAGCGGCACCAGGACCGGTCAAGGTGATAGTGCTGCGGGCGCCGATACGAATCCCATCCTGATAATAAGTACATATTGCTCCAGGAAGTTTTGTAAGAAGAGCCTGATGTGGTTCCGTGTACTGCCTTGTAGCCGTCCTTTCGTTGACGACCTTCTGAGCGACCTCGCGCAAAAGGTCTACATTCTCCCAGGCTATTCCGGCAGCGGCAGCTCGACGCTCTACCTCATTCAGGCAGTCATAATTGAAGCGGATTGTTTGCATGATCGCCTGGGTCATGCCGCTGCCTGGGTGCGCCAGAAAGTGAGCATTCATTTCCCCACCGATCAGGCTGCCATACGACGTCCCCATGCGAAAACCATCCGGTGCAACCGAGCACTCCTGTGGCGGAACAAATATTTCACTAACACCCGGTTTGCCAAGCGCAAATGCAAGCAGAGCCTCTTTGTGTTCTTCGGGGATCAACCCAATCCAGTCCCTATAGCGCTGCCGGTCCCGGCCAGGCATCAAGCGATTGTCATGATCGAGCAGCAGTTGCAAAACCCCAATCCGGGCGCTTGTGCCGAAAGCGCTGATATCGACCCCTCCCAGTTTTTTCGCAAGCGCTGGCAAATAGTCCATGTCGCTATAGCGACCACCCTCGCTATGCTCTGCCTGCAAGCGCACAACATCGCTGGCCGCGGCAAAATTCCCGCGCATGGCAACTTCACGCAGATAGACATCGCGTAGAAAGTGATCACGGAATTCTTGACCGGCATCGCGCAACCGCAAATCCGACCCGGCCATCGCCAGGTGAGTGTCCAGACACTGTTGGCGAAATGCCTCAAGCGTCGCTCGATCCTCTCCATAAGCTCGTACCATCAGGTCGATACGCGCCTCGTCCGCTCGACCGACCCAATGCGGCTGATTGAGGAAATCCCACATCTGCCGTTTTAATACACGAGCACGCTCCTCAATCATTTTCGACAGCTTCCAGGGGACCGTTTCCTCATCTCCCTTCGACTCCATCGCATGCACTCTGGCGCTGTCGAGAATGACCCGATTCATCTTGAAGGCCAGCAAGGCATCACTGTCGTACCAGAGGTTGAACTGACACCCCTGGGGAGCCAGCACCTGGCGCCAGATATTCATGTAATCACGCTGAATGGCGCCGACTTCACTGCCGCCGACCCAGACGAAATGCATGATGTTGGGCACTGGTTTCGCCAACGGGGACAACATGACCGCCGTAGCGGCCAACCTGGTCGTATATTGTTCGAACCCGAGCCACACCTGTTCGGCGGCATCGGAAAGAGGCGCTGTACGGTTACCAAACAACGATTCGAATGTAGTGCGCAGAAGTTTTACAGGGATTATTTGCTCGGCAACTTCGGCCGTTTCATTGGCGGCCAGGTAATACCGATCGAGAGCGTCGTAACCCGGCTCACTGGAAAACTCACTTAATTGCTCCTTTAGTACTGCAAAAGCCTCGGCGGAGAGAAAATCATCGTGCCGATCCTCAGCACTTACTGTCGTGTCATCCATTCCACGCCCATCCTTAGTTAAATAGCATCCATTACTTCACTCGGGCACACTCCGGCGCTCCGACATGAAAATGACAACGCCTGCGCAACAAACACGCGAGCGCATCGAAAATCTCGAAGTGAGTTATTTATTTAATCTTAAAACTTGAAGGCGAAAGACTTAGAGATTAATCCCCACCCCACATCAAACCTTATTCAAGACAACATTATGCAATAACACAAGCAGCACGAGCCATGCCGCGGGCCACTCGTTCAAAAGTACTTAATCCAATACAACAGTTTGAAAACTAGAACAGCAGCTCCACACTGTCAAACGACAATAATATAAAGTCATTACAACAACCCGCCGACTTACTCTTTCGACGCAACCATTGACGACATCAAGTCCCCCTATAAATACGAGCATTTAATAAGCGGCCTTCGGGGCAGGCCGCTTATTCTCAGGAGGCGGGCTTAGTTCCGTACCAGCGCGGTGTATAGACCCAATCACCGCCGCCGATGCGCGGGAACACACAGGTTGTGGATGAGCCAATCAGCACCATCGTGCGCATGTCCACCTGATCGCAAGTCAAGGCACCGAGCGTGGTGACCCGCAGGGTCTGGCCAGGACGGCCGATATCACGCCCCAGCACCACGGGCGTCTGCGCCGTGCGGTGCTGAGCAACGATCTCCAGCGCACGTCCCAACTGCCACGGGCGTGAGCGAGAGATGGGATTGTAGAAGGCCAGGGCCAAGTCGGCCTGTGCGGCCAGATCAAGGCGCGTCTCGATAATCGACCACGGCTTGAGATTGTCCGACAGCGACATCACGCAGAAGTCGTGGCCCAAGGGCGCTCCGGCCTGAGCGGCGGTCGCCAGGGAGGCAGAGACACCCGGAAGAATTTCCAGATCGACCGCATGCCATGCTGGGTCGCTGGACTCGTGCAAGGCTTCGAGCACGGCTGCCGCCATGGCGAACACACCCGGGTCACCGGACGACACCACCACCACCGATCGCCCTTGGGCCGCCAGTTCGAACGCATGGCGAGCGCGCTGCATTTCTTCGCGGTTGTCGGTGCAGTGCAGCACCTGATCGGCGCGAAACGGGCCAGCCATGCGCACGTAGGTTTCGTAACCGAGCACGTCATTGGCGCGCGCCAGTTCGGCCTTGACTGCCGGCACCATCAATTCGGCCGCACCCGGGCCGAGGCCGATGACGGCCAGCCTCCCCCGGGAACGGCCGACGCGCTGCGGATCCAGTGGCTGATCGCTCATTGCAATGACGATCCCGTGGGTTTCATACAGGGTCCGCGGCTGTCCGGGCACCTCACGCGCCAGATCGGCGAGACTGCCGCCGGCCGTTGCAAACCGCAGCGGCACGCCCAATTCGAGGGCGGCTTCGCGCAGCACCGGACTGGCCATCTGCTGATCGCTGGCCACCAGGCAGGCCAGGGACTGCACGGCGATTTTCGCCTGCTGCAAGGCGTGGCGAATCGCATCCGGCAGATCGGCAACCTCGGCACTTATCGCCACCAGCACGTTTTTCGGGTAGATCAGCAGCTCATTGGCGGCCGGCTCGCGTTCGCAGCTACCAATATGAATGGCCAGGTTCGCCTGGGCATCATGCGGCAATTGCGCCTGGTCCAGCCAAGGGGCAGCACCTTCGATTCGCACGGTTTCACCGGCCAGCAAATCCGAGACGAAACGTTTGCCCTGCTCCAGATCAGCCAGGGTATAGCCACTGGGTGGATTGAGCAGACAGGTACCAAAACGCAGCTCACCACTGGTAGTAATAGCCGCAGCAACGCCCAGGCCATCTGCAATCTCCCGGGCCAGCACATTGACCCCGCCCAGGCCGCCGAGCAATGGCACGACCGCGCTGCCATCCTCGGCAACCACCAGCACAGGTGGCTCAGCGCCCTTTTCCAGCAGCAACGACGCCAGCGTACGGATGACAATGCCCGCCGCGCACAAGGCGATGATGGGCATGTCCTGTTGATAGAGCTGGCGCAGGGTTGCGCCAAACTCGTGGTAAATGCAGTCCGCACCCTCGACCCGTCCGGCCAGCCCATGGATCAGGGCACCGGGATAGAGTTGCTGGATCTTCTGCGCGGTCGCAAGGCTGCCATTGCCGAGAATGACAATCGCCGGAACGGGACGAGTCATCAGCCTTGCCACCTTTCGCCTGGGACGATAATCAGCGAGAAGTAGGGCGAAGACATCGGCTCGACCTGATCCAACGGCACAATCTTCTGATTGGCCATGGTCGCCCGCTCGACATACAGCGCTCGCTCGGCCAGCCCCAGTTCCTCCAGCACTTGCCGGACTTTCGGAAAGTTGCGCCCCAGCTTCATGATCACCGCCGCGTCGGCATCGGTCAGGCGACGCTTGAGGTCTTCGTGGGGCAGCACGCCGGACAGCACCGACAGGCTCTGGTTGCGATACACCAGCGGCGCGCCGAGCACCGAAGCCCCACCAAGCATCGAGCACACGCCCGGTACCACTTGGGCTTCATAGCGGGTGGCCAGACGGTCGTGCAGGTACATGTAGGAGCCGTAGAAGAACGGGTCGCCTTCGCAGATCACCGCCACGTCGCGGCCGGCGTCCAGGTGTGCGGCCACGGCCTGGGCAGCGCCGTCGTAGAAATCACTGATGATTTCTTCGTAGGACAGCGGTGCCGGCAACACTTCGGTGGTCACCGGGTACACCAGCGGCAGCAGGTTCTGCGCCTCTTGCAGGTGGGCTTCGATGATGCCGAAGGCGTTACCTTTCTTGCCCTTGGCCACGAAGTACGCCACCACGGGCGACTCACGCAGCAGGCGCAGGGCCTTGACGGTAATCAGTTCCGGATCACCGGGGCCCACGCCCAGGCCGATCAAGCGTCCAGGTTGCTGCATCATTCAATCTCCGTGGCGAGGGCATTGACCGCTGCGGCGGCCATGGCGCTACCGCCCAGCCGGCCTTGCATGATCACGAACGGCACGCCACGGCTGTCCGCCGCGAGCATGGCCTTGGATTCGGCGGCACCGACAAACCCCACCGGGAAGCCGAGAATCAGCGCCGGTTTGGGTGCGCCGGCGTCGAGCATTTCCAGCAGATAGAACAACGCGGTCGGAGCGTTGCCGATCACCACCACGCTGCCTTCCATGTGCGGACGCCACAACTCCAGCGCCGCAGCGGAACGGGTGTTGCCCAGTTCGCGCGCCAACTCGGCAACGCTATCGTCACGCAGGGTGCAGATCACTTCGTTGTTGGCGGGCAAGCGGGCACGGGTCACACCCTCGGAAACCATGCGCGCGTCGCACAAAATCGGCGCACCGGCCGCCAGCGCATCACGCCCGGCCTTGCCCGCTCCGGCGGAGAACTGCAGGCCGTCGATGGCCTCGACCATGCCGCAGGCGTGGATCACCCGCACCGCTAGTTTTTCCAGGTCGGCCGGGATACGGTCCAGATTCGCCTCGGCGCGAATGATCGCGAAGGAGTTGCGATAGATCTCCTGACCGTCGCGGATGTAATCAAGCATCAAGGGGGCTCCGTGGGCGGGCATCGAGCAGTGTGCCCGCCGCTTCAATAGTGAGGTTGCGTGCTTGCAGGGCGCCGAAACCGGCCTGCCCCGCATCGCGAAAATAGAGATCGTAGTGACCGGGGCTGACCGCCAGCAACGTCACGGGCGCCGTATGGGCGGCGGCGCAGGAACGCGGACAGCCGGATAAGTGCACCTGCAGTGGCGCGCCGGCTGATGGGCGCAGCGCGGCCAGGCGCTGGCCGTCGCGCTTGGTGTCGGCCAGGCCCTTGGCACAACCGACCGAACCGGTGCAGGCCAGCACATGGGCCAGGGCCTGATCGGCGCTCAACAGGAACCCCAACGCTTGCAACTGCTGGCTGAGGGCGGGCGCGTCCTGCTCGCGGATGTTGGGCAACAACAGGCTCTGCCAGGGTGTCAGGCGCAGGCTGGCATCACCGTATTGCTCAGACAGTAGCGCCACACCCCGGAGCATTGATGAGGTCAGGCGCCCCAACGGCGGGACGGCCCCCACATGGACCCGGCCCGATTGCCGTTGTGGATAAGTGCCCAGGTGCCGCCCCGCCTGTGCCGGCGTGCGCTGCCAGGTAGCGAGTCGCTGCAGGGGCACCCGCTCACCGAGCAGCGCCAGCAACGAACTCAAGGAACGTTCGGCCAGCAGGTGGCGCATGCGGGTCTGCTCCGGCCGCGCCAGTTCGAGAAACAGCTCCAGCACCGCCACCACCAGGTCGTGGCCATCGTCGAGCCGCACCGCGCCGGCGGCGGTGTCCGTCGGGCAACCGGCCAGGCCGAAGGCCAGCCAGGTCTCACCCTTGCCCTCGAACGCGCTCAACCACAGGTCATGGGGGTGCTCCAGCATGGCCAGCGCCTCACCACCATCCAGTTGCACGGCGAACTTGGCGGACAGGCCATGCAGGCCCGGGTTGCTCTCCAGGCTGGCGAGGATCTGCGCCGCCAGCGCCCAGGTATCCAGGACCATGGCGCGGTCGATGCCCGCGGCCGGACTGAGCATCAGGTTGCGCACATCGTCGCCCGCCGCCGCGCGCGGACCGAGTCCGGCCGCCAGCAGGCACTCGATCAGCTGCGAATGCTCGCCGGTAATGCCGCGGATCTGCAGATTGGCGCGGTTCGTCGCCTCGATCACCCCACCGGCAAATTCCTCGGCAGCGGCGGCCACCACCAGGGCCTGGGCGGCGCTGATCGAGCCGCCGCTCAGCTTGATCCGGCAGATCCCGCCATCCAGCGCCTGGACGATACGCAGCAACCCCGGACAGGCCGAGGGGCGTAAGGCAGGATGCAGCTGACGTTCGTTCAAGGGGGCGACCGACTCAAGAGGTAGAAGCACTTCGCGGGCGAAGGCGCGGTATTATGCCTGCTTTGTCCGATGGCATGAAAAGCCTGCCTGTCGGAACCTTCATGTTTGAGGAATATAGATGGCCCCCTGGCTGACAGTCGTAGGCATCGGAGAAGACGGCTTCAAGGGACTGGGCAAGCAGGCCCGGCGTGCATTGCTGGGGGCCGCACGGATTATCGGCGGCCAGCGCCAGCTCGATCTGCTGCCGGTGTGCATCCGTGGCGAGCGTCAACTGTGGCCAAGCCCGTTTTCCCTGGAGCCGCTCCTGGCGCAACGCGGCGCACCGGTCTGTGTGCTGGCCAGTGGTGACCCGATGTTCTTTGGCGTCGGTGCCAGCCTGGCGCGCCAGGTGCCCAGCGAGGAGATGCTGATCCTGCCCGCGCCGTCGTCCTGTTCCCTGGCAGCCGCCCGCCTCGGCTGGCCACTGCAAGAGGTGGTCTGCCTGTCGCTGGTGGCCCGGCCACTGGCCGCGCTCAACGGCCAATTGTTCAGCGGGGTACGCCTGTTGGTGCTGAGCAACGACCGGCACAGCCCGGCTGCGCTGGCCGCGCTGCTGCGTGAACGGGGCTTCGGCCCGAGCCGGATCAGCGTGCTGGAACACCTGGGCGGCGAGCAGGAGCGGCGGATCGACGGCCTTGCCAGCGAGTGGGACGATCCCGCGGTCGCCGACCTCAATGTATTGGCCATCGAGTGCATCGCCGAACCGACTGCCGCGCGCCTGTCGCGTCTGGCCGGCCTGCCGGACTCGGCCTTCGCCCATGACGGTCAGTTGACCAAGCGCGACGTGCGGGCCGTCACCCTGGCCCGCCTGGCGCCGATCCCCGGCGAGTTGTTGTGGGATGTCGGCGCAGGCTCAGGCTCGATCGGTATCGAATGGATGCGCGCCCACCCCAGTTGCCGCGCCCTGGCCATCGAGGCGGATTCAGGACGCCAGCGACTGATCGAGCGCAACCGCGACACCCTCGGCGTCCCCGGCCTGCAACTGATTCGCGGCAGCGCACCACAAGCGCTGGCCGGACTCGAGCGCCCGGATGCAATTTTTATCGGCGGCGGCGTAACCCGTGCCGGCGTGCTTGAGACGTGCTGGGCGCAACTCAAGCCCGGGGGCCGGCTGGTCGCCAACGCGGTCACCCTGCAAAGCGAAATGACCCTGCTGGCCTGGCGTGAGCGCCACGGCGGCGAACTGACCCGGCTGCACATCGCCCAGGCCCAGCCATTGGGCGAGTTCGACACCTGGCGCCAGGCGCTGCCGATTACCTTGCTGGATCTGGTCAAACCCCTCGATGCGTGACGAAACCGCCGAACAACCCGCCCCCCTGCGCAGCGGCCTGACCACCGGCAGTTGCGCCACCGCCACCAGCCTCGCGGCGGCGCGCCTGCTGCTGGGCGGCGGCAGCAGTGATGCGGTGCAGATCGTCCTGCCCAAGGGCAAGCAGGTGCAGATGCGCCTGGAGTTCTGCCGGCTGCTGGCCGACGGCGCCGAGGCCGGCACGATCAAGGATGCCGGCGACGACCCGGACGTGACCCACGGTGCCCTGCTCTACAGCCAGGTGCGCCTGACCGCCGAGCCCGGCATTCGCTTCAGTGCCGGGCTCGGCGTCGGCACCGTGACCCGCCCAGGCCTGGTGCTGGGCGTCGGCGAGCCGGCGATCAATCCGGTACCGCGCAAGATGATCAGCGACCACCTCGGCGCCCTGGCCCTGGAGCTCGGGTATGCCGGCGGGTTTGCGGTGACGGTCAACGTCCAGGACGGTGAAGCCCTGGCGCTGAAGACCATGAACCCGCGCCTGGGCATTCTCGGTGGCCTGTCGATTCTCGGCACCAGCGGCATCGTCCGACCGTTTTCCTGCGCGGCGTACATCGCCTCGATCCACCAGGGCATCGACGTCGCCAAGACCAACGGCTACCTGCACATCGCCGCCTGCACCGGCAACGCCAGCGAAGACACCATGCGCCGGGTCTACAACCTGCCGGAAATCGCCCTGATCGAAATGGGCGACTTTGTCGGTGCGGTGCTCAAGCACCTGCGCAAAGTGCCTGTGGATAAACTCAGCCTGTGTGGTGGCTTCGGCAAGATCAGCAAGCTCGCCGCCGGGCACATGGACCTGCACAGCCGGCATTCGAGCATCGACCTTGGGCAACTGGCCGAATGGGCCGCCGCGGTGGGCGCCGACGCCGCACTGCAGCAGGACATTCGCCAGGCCAACACCAGTCAGCAGGCCCTGGCCATGGCCAGCGCCGCCGGTATCGCCCTGGGCGATGCGGTGTGCCAGCATGCCCTGGCCTTCGCCCGTAGCGTGGTGCCGGCCCAGGTCCAGGTCGAAGTGTTTGCCATCGATCGCCAGGGCGGCATTGTCGGTCAAGCGGGAGTCTTGCCATGAAACGGCTGTTGTTGCTCGGCGGGATTACCGAAGCCCTGGCGCTCGCCCGCACGCTCGGTCCCCAGCACATCTACAGCCTGGCCGGGGTCGGCCGGGTACCCAGCGACCTGACGTGCCAGGTGCGCGTCGGCGGCTACGGCGGCGCCGAAGGCCTGGCCCGTTTCATCGAGGAGCAAGGCATCGACCTGCTGCTCGACGCCACCCACCCCTACGCCGCACAGATCAGCCAGAACGCCGTCACCGCCGCGCATCTCAGCGCTATTCCGTGTTGGGCGCTGCGCCGTCCAGCGTGGCAGGCGCAAGCCGACGATGACTGGCGCGAAGTCAGTGACTGGGCCGAACTCAGCGCCGCTCTCAAGCCCTTCAAACGCCCACTGTTCACCCTGGGCCGCGAGCCGTTGCAACACCTGGACGAAATCCCGCCCGGGCAGTTCTGGACCCTGCGCGCGCTCGAGGTTTACCCCGGCAACCCACGCTGCGAAGTGCTCGGGGCCCGCGGCCCGTTCCACCTCGACGACGAACGTGCCCTGTTCGAACGCCGGCAGATCGACGTGCTGATCAGCAAGAACAGCGGCAGCAGCGCCACCGAACCCAAGCTCGAAGTCGCCCGCGAGCGCGGGGTGCCGGTGCTGATTCTCAAGCGACCGGTGTTGCCAGCGGCGGATCGGGAATTTGTCAGTGTGGAGCAGGTGTTGAAGGCTCTGTCGTTGTCAGACGGTTCCTGACCACCACCGGCAAGCAAGAAAAAGCAGGCAAGACAACCAGAAAGCGCTGTCTGGTGTAACCCGACATGCCTGCCCTACATTGTCTCAACGCTTCGTAAACACCTCAGCCTATCGAGCGCACGACCCAAGACTACTGGGCAGCAGCAGTTCGGCCTGGAAAAAGTGCCGCTTGCCAATCTGTATCCCAAGGAATACGATCACCCATGATCAACTTCGAACAGTCAAAGGTATTTTCCGACTGGCTTGGCTCAATCAAGGACACCATCGGCAAGGCTCGCCTGCTTGCGAGGCTGCGAGCTGCGGAACATGGCAACTTCGGTGATTGTGAACCCGTGGGTGAGGCCGTTTATGGAAATGCGTGTCCACTACGGGCCTGGCTATCGAATGTACTTCACCCGCAAACACCAAGTGGTTTATCTGTTGCTGGCGGGAGGGGACAAGTCGACGCAAAAACGAGACATCAAGCGCGCACAGTTGATGGCGCGAAATATCGGTAGCGAGGAGTAAGCCATGGCCGAACAATTTAGCCGTTTCGACGTCGCCCAATACCTCAAGACACCTGAGGAAATGGCGGCGTACCTGGACGCCTGCTTTGAAGAGGATGCAGGCGACGGTGTGTTGATCCGTTGCGCGCTGAATGACATTGCGCGCGCCAAAGGCATGACGCAGATCGCCCGTGACACCGGGCTGGGCCGTGAAAGCCTGTACAAGGCTCTCGGCAGCACTGGCAATCCGGAATTCGCGACTATCATGAAGGTGATGAAAGCCTTGGGCCTCAAGCTTCACGCGACAGCCGCCTGAGTACGCTGCGACACCACACCGCACGGCAGCTTTTTACTTATCCACCCCGATCAGGCTAAATACGCCGCCTGATCTCCCACTTCACCGGATCTGACCATGACCCGACAACGGCTAGCAATTGCCTGGATCGCCTGCTTCGCAGTGCTGTTCAACATGCTCGCCATGCCGATGTCCGGTGCCATGGCCAAAACGTCCGGCCAGTCGCCGGCCGAGCAGTTGATGTGGGGCAGTTTCTGCTCGTCCAGCGGCACCCGCATGGTCGCCATCTCCCTGGGTAACCTTGAGCAGAAAACCTCGCCTGGCGAGCAACACTCCAACATGCAGCACTGCTGGTGCTGCTCGGGTTCAGCGCCCCTGGTGGCATTGCCGGGGCATACGCCGCAGTTGTACTTCGCCCGCTTCGAAGCCAATCGCAGCCTGCCGGCGCCCACCCTCGACTCTCCAACACCGCGCCAGCAATGGCCCAGCCTCAACCCCCGAGCCTCACCCCTGGTCTGATTCGATTCGCAACTACCCTGCGTTTTAATCGTTTCGGAGAACTGTCATGTCAAAACCATCCCTGGTGAAGCACACGTTGCTGCTCGCCGCATTGCTGTTGCCTGCCTGCTTTGCCAATGCCCACGAATACAAGGCCGGCGAGCTGGACATCGCCCACCCCTGGTCACAAGAGCTGCCGCCCAACGCTCCGACCGTGGCCGCCTACTTTGTCATTCACAACAATGGCAAAACCGCTGACCGACTGCTCAGCGTCGATTCGCCCCTCTCGGGCAAAGCCGAGTTGCACGAACACCTGATGCAAAAAGACCTGATGAAAATGCAGCAGGTACAAAGCGTCGAGATTCCCGCCGGTGGCACTATTACATTCGCGCCGATGGCCTATCACGTGATGCTGATGGAGCTTAAGGACCGCAGCCTGCTGAGCGACGGCAAGCGCTTCCCGTTGACTCTGCACTTCGAGAAGGCCGGCAACCTCACCGTGGACGTCGCGGTGCAGAAACAACCGCCCGCCGGTACCGATACACACCAGCACGCCCAGTAACCGGCAGCACCACCGCCCGTGAACGCGCAGCGCTCACTCGGCCGCAAGCGCACAGCCCCACGCAAGACCAGCTTGACGGTCGCGCGTGGCAGCTGGGTCAGCCTGTTTGCCATGCTGTTGATCTTTATCGGCCCACTGATTTCTCAGTCGATGCCGATGGATCAGCGCGCCCCCATGTCCATGAGCCTGTCGATGGACATGAGCATGGACATGGCGCCCGGCGCCCATGCCGGGCATGACGCGCAAGCGCCTGCCGAACACTGCGCACCCCAGGCCGATCACCATGCAATCTGGGAAAAGTGTGGCTACTGCAGCCTGCTCTTCAATTGCCCGGCACTGCCAGGCAGCGTGGCGTTGGCGACTTTCAACCCACCGCTGGCCCAAGGTTTCACCAGCCCCTCGCCCCGCCTTGGCCATGCCCGGCTGACCGTCTTCCCCGGCGCCCGCACCCGCGCCCCACCCATCAACGCGTAAACACCCACATCCCCACTGACACGGCCAACTGTTGAACACCACAGCCTAGGCTGCTGGCCGTGTGTTTACGACTGATTGATGGAACTGTTATGTCCAGGTTTTCTGCTGCCCCACGCCTGAGCGATGCCCAGGCAACTTTCGCCCCGAACGCCCTGCGTGTTCGCCTCAAACAAGCCTCCGCACTGCTGTGCGGCGCCCTGCTCGCGCCATTGGCCGGCGCCGCCGAGACGGCCGTTGACCACAGCCAGCACGCCGAAGAGCTGAGCCCCACCGTGATCACCGGCATCGCCCCCAGCTCGCCCCTGACCATCGTCACCAACCCCAAGGACCCGCGCCAACCGGTGCCGGCCAGCGACGGCGGCGATTACTTGAAGACCATTCCCGGCTTCGCCCTGGTGCGCAACGGCGGTACCAACGGTGACCCGGTGCTGCGCGGGATGTTCGGCTCGCGGCTGAACATCCTCACCAACGGCAGCATGCTGCTGGGCGCCTGCCCTGGCCGCATGGATGCACCGACCTCGTACATTTCCCCGGAAACCTACGACACGCTCACAGTGATCAAGGGCCCGCAAACCGTGCTGTGGGGCCCCGGCGCCTCGGCCGGGACGATCCTCTTCGATCGCGAGCCGGAAAGCTTCGGTGAGCTCGGCAGCCGGGTGAATGCCAGTGTGTTGGGCGGCTCCAACGGGCGCTTCGACAAAGTGCTGGATGCCGCGGCAGGTGGCCCGCAGGGCTACGTGCGGGTGATCGGCAACACGGCCCACTCCGATGACTATAAGGACGGCAACAACGACAGCGTGCCGTCGCGCTACGACAAGTGGAACGGCGACGTCGCCGTCGGCTGGACCCCAAACACCGACACCTTGCTGGAGTTGACCGCCGGCAAGGGCGACGGTGAAGCGCGCTATGCCGGACGCGGCATGGACGGCTCGCAGTTCAAGCGTGAAAGCCTGGGCCTGCGTTTCGTGCAATCGGACCTCAGCGACGTGCTGGAAAAACTCGAGGCCCAGGTCTACTACAACTACGCCGACCACGTGATGGACAACTACACCCTGCGCACGCCCTCCGGCACCGGGATGATGGCCGGCCCCATGGCCTCCAACGTCGACCGCCGGACCCTCGGTGCGCGGGTCAAGGCCACCTGGCGCTGGGCCGACCTGCAACTGGTCAGCGGTGTCGACGCACAGACCAATGAACACCGCCAGCGCAGCGCCATGGGCATCGACACCTACAAGGACGTGCCGCGCAACAAGGATGCGGACTTCCACAATTACGGCCTGTTCGGTGAACTGACCTGGTACGCCGCCGACCGCAATCGCCTGATCAGCGGTGCACGCCTGGACCGCGCCTCGGCCAAGGATTTTCGCCAGAGCATCGGCTCCGGGATGATGAGCAGGCCCAACCCGACGGCCGACGACACCCGCGCCGATACCTTGCCCAGCGGCTTCGTGCGCTACGAGCACGACCTGGCGGACAGCCCGACCACCCTCTACGCCGGCCTGGGCCACGCTGAGCGTTTCCCTGATTACTGGGAGTTGTTTTCGCCCAAGTCCGGTCCCGCGGGGTCACTCAACGCCTTCGACTCGATCCAGCCGGAGAAAACCACCCAGCTCGACGTCGGCCTGCAATACAAGACCCAGGACCTCGAAGCCTGGGCCTCGGCCTACATCGGCGAGGTGCACGACTACATCCTGTTCGACTACACCCCCACGCCGATGGGCACCAGCTCGCGGGCCGAGAACATCAACGCACGCATCATGGGCGGTGAACTGGGTGCCGCCTACAACCTGACCTCCCACTGGAAAGCCGACGCCACCCTGGCCTACGCCTGGGGCAAGGACACCACCCACGACACCGCCCTGCCGCAAATGCCGCCGCTGGATGCGCGCTTCGGCCTGACCTACAGCGAAGACAACTGGAGCGCCGGTGCCTTGTGGCGGGTGGTCGCGGCGCAAAACCGCATCGACCAGAACAAGGGCAACGTGGTCGGCAAGGACTACGACAAGAGCCCGGGCTTCGCGGTGTTCTCCCTCAATGGCACCTACCGCATCGACCGGCACTGGAAGGTCAGCAGCGGCATCGACAACCTGTTCGGCAAGGATTACGCCGAACACTTGAACCTGGCCGGCAACGCCGGGTTCGGCTACCCGGCCAGTGATCCACAAGCGATCAACGAACCGGGGCGCACGTTCTGGACCAAGGTGGACATGAGCTTCTAAAAACGCCTCGCAAGGACGCCCTACCTGTAGCAACTGGCGCAGCCTGCGCCAGCGGCTACAGACCAGCCGCCACCCAACACCGATAAAAGATTCATAGCCGAGCGGAGTGCTATTGATGAGCCAACCCAAAGTGTCCTTCTACAACCTGGCCTGGCGCTGGCATTTTTATGCCGGGCTGTTCGTTGCCCCTTTCATGGTGATGCTGGCGCTGACCGGCACCCTCTACCTGTTCAAGCCGCAACTCGACCCTCTGATGTACGGCAACCTGCTGAATGTCACGGCCGGCCATCACAGCCTCAGTGCCGATGACCTGCTGCGCAGGGTGCAAACCGCGTATCCGCAGGGCCAGGTCACCCAGTACCTGCCGGCAATCAATGCCGAGCGCAGTGCGCAATTTGTGCTGCAGAACCAGGGCAGCGAACTCAACGTATTTGTCGACCCGTACCACGGCGACATCCTCGGTGAGCAGGATGCCAAGTACAACCTGCAAGCCATCGCCCGCGCGATTCACGGTGAGCTGATGATCGGCACCCTCGGCGATCGCCTGATCGAGATGGCGGCCGGCTGGGGCATCGTGCTGGTGGTGTCCGGGGTCTACCTCTGGTGGCCGCGTGGCAAGGGCGGCGCCGGCATTCTCTGGCCGCGCCTGAACAGTCGCGGGCGGGTGCTGTGGCGTGATCTGCACGCCGTCACCGGTTTCTGGGGGGCGGCATTGCTGCTGGTCATGCTGCTCAGCGGCATGACCTGGACCGGTTTCTGGGGCAAGTCTTACGCCGAACTCTGGAACCAGTTCCCGGCCGCCATGTGGGACAACGTCCCCAAGTCCGACGAGCAAGCACGCAGTCTCAACACCGCCACTCGCCAGACTGTGCCCTGGGCCATGGAAAATACGCCGATGCCGATGTCCGGCGACCACGCCGAACACATGGCCCACAACGGCGCCAGCAGCGCGCCGGCAGCGCCGGGCATCAGCCTGCAGGCGGTACAGGACATCGCCGAGCAAGGCCAGGTCGAGCCGGGCTACAGCATCACCCTGCCGACCAGCGCCAGCGGAGTGTTCACCATTGCCGTGTTCGCCGATGATCCGCGCAACGACGCCACCCTGCACGTCGACCAGTACAGCGGCAAGGTCCTGGCCGATGTGCGTTGGGAACACTATGGCAACGTCGCCCGCGCCACGGAAATGGGGGTGATGCTGCACGAAGGCAAGATGTTCGGTGTGCTGAACCAGCTCATCGTGCTGCTGATCTGCCTGATGATCCTGCTCAGCGCCGTCAGCGGCGTGGTGATCTGGTGGAAGCGCCGGCCCCAGGGCAAAGTCGGGGTACCACCGTTGCGCCATGGCCTGCCGACCTGGAAAACCGGGGTGCTGATCATGCTGATGCTGGCCGCGCTGTTCCCGCTGGTGGGCGCTTCGCTGGTGGTGGTGTGGGTTGTGGATCGTTTCCTGCTGGCGCGCGTGAGCCGGCAGACTGCAGCGGCCTCCTCGTCTTCCTGAACATCGCCAGGGACGCTGCAACGGTATTTCAAGGGTGCTTGAAATACCGTTGAACAACTTGAAAAGTCTTGTCTTGGGTTGTTTTTGAGCCAACCCATAATCCTCGCCATACTCCCGCTGCCGCAACTAAAGCACCCACTAACCAAACAACATTAGTTGCGGGAAACTTCCTACTTTTAAATCTGCACAATTCCTACAAAGAATTGAAAGAGGTCAACTTGATAAAGAAGATCCTAGCCTCCCTCGCCTTCGTTTCACTGCCCGCACTGGCAGCCCAGCCGCCGTTTACCGGCACTGACTATTCAGGGAGTTACCAATGTACTGGCATGGACAGTCATATAGGGGAGTACAAAGGCACCGTCGACATGAAGCTCAACCCCGAGCAAAGTACCGGTCCGTACGGTGCCTACAGCTTTACCCTGACCTTGGCCGACAACTCCCTCTATAACGGCTTCGCCGCCGCGCACAGGAAGTCGCTGGCGATCTACTTTGCCTACACTGACCCGGCCCCGAAAGATTACGGCGTGGGCATCGCGCAGATTAAAACGGCCGCCGATGGCCGCGTGTCTTTCAGCAAATATTATTACGGCCCGGAGTATGAAGGCGGTGGCTACGGCATGGAGACATGCATCAAGCAGTAAGCCCCCTCGATAAGCGTGACGGCAACCCTGCCAGGGTTGCCGTCACCCCCGCCCCATGCGCCAAGCTGGCGCACGCCCCTGCACCCACGCCCGCCGTTTGTCCCTTCCTGGTGCACCGCCAGCCGATGCCAGCGCTCTGGCACGACATTTACCTGCCTTTCTCCGACTGGGCACAGCCCTTGCTAAAGAGCCTTCAGTCGTTCGCATCTGCCCACCAAGAAAACTCATGAGTTCATGGAGATCGCACAATGAAGCGTCGCAGCTTGATCAAGGCTTTCACACTTTCGGCCAGCATTGCCGCGATGGGCATGACCTGGACAGCCCAGGCCGCCGAGACCATCAAGGTTGGCATCCTGCATTCCCTGTCCGGGACCATGGCGATCTCTGAAACCTCGCTCAAGGACATGGCGTTGATGACCATCGACGAAATCAACGCCAAGGGCGGCGTCAATGGCAAGCTCCTGGAGCCGGTGGTCGTCGACCCGGCGTCGAACTGGCCGCTGTTTGCCGAAAAGGGCCGGCAACTGCTGACCCAGGACAAGGTGGCCGTGGTGTTCGGGTGCTGGACCTCGGTGTCGCGTAAATCGGTATTGCCCGTGTTCGAAGAGCTCAATGGCCTGCTGTTCTATCCGGTGCAATACGAAGGCGAAGAGATGTCGCCGAACGTGTTCTACACCGGTGCCGCGCCGAATCAACAGGCGATCCCCGCCGTGGAATACCTGATGAGCGAAGAAGGCGGCAGTGCCAAGCGCTACTTCCTGCTGGGCACCGACTACGTCTACCCGCGCACCACCAACAAGATCCTGCGCTCGTTCCTGCACGCCAAAGGCGTGGCCGACAAGGACATCGAAGAGGTCTACACGCCGTTCGGCCACAGCGATTACCAGACCATCGTTGCCAACATCAAGAAGTTCTCGGCCGGCGGCAAGACCGCCGTCATCTCCACGGTCAACGGCGACTCCAACGTGCCATTCTACAAGGAACTGGCCAACCAGGGCTTGAAGGCCACCGACGTACCCGTCGTCGCGTTCTCGGTGGGCGAGGAGGAACTGCGCGGCATCGACACCAAGCCATTGGTGGGCAACCTCGCGGCGTGGAACTACTTCGAGTCGGTGGAAAACCCGGTGAACCAGAAGTTCGTCGCGCAGTGGAAGGCCTACGCCAAGAAACACAACCTGCCGGGCGCCGACAAGGCGGTAACCAACGACCCAATGGAAGCCACCTACGTCGGCATCCACATGTGGGCGCAAGCCGTCGAGAAAGCCAAGTCCACCGACGTCGACAAGGTCCGCGAAGCCCTGGCCGGCCAGACTTTCGCCGCACCGTCGGGCTACACCCTGACCATGGACAAGACCAACCACCACCTGCACAAGCCGGTGATGATCGGCGAGATCCAGGCCGACGGTCAGTTCAATGTGGTCTGGCAGACCGAAGGACCGATCCGCGCCGAACCCTGGAGCCCGTTCATTGCCGGCAACGACAAGAAGCCGGATTACGCGGTCAAGAGCAACTAAAGCCATTGGGTGTCGGGCCTGACGAAATCGTCCGGTCCGACGCAATTCCCTGTGGGAGCTGGCCTGCCAGCGATGGCATCACCTCAGTGCCGCAGTTGCACCGAGTCGCCTGCATCGCTGGCAGGCCAGCTCCCACAATGTCCGCGTCAAGGCGACTCTCTATGCCCACTGCCCTTTACCGAATTCTTCTGGCTATCGCACTCTTGCTGCCACTGGCCAGCCACGCCGGCGATGCCGAAGACTTCGTCGCGGCCAATCCCGTGCAGCAAGCCAAACTGCTGGAAGCCTGGGCCGCGCAGCCCGACCCGGCTCGAATCGAACTGATCAACGCCCTGCAACAAGGCGAGTTGACCGTCGACGGCCAGCCAAAAACCCTGCGCCTGAATAACCGCCTGCGAGGCCTGATCGACACCGCGCTGGCCAGCCACCAGTTGCTCGCCGCCGACGCCAAAATCCGCTTGGCCGCTGCGCAGCAATTACAGAAAAGCGCCAAGCCGGCGCAATTGAAATTCCTCGACCAGCAACTGGCGGGCGAAGCGGATGAACCGGTGCACGCGGCCCTGAGCCTGGCCCTGGCCAACCTGCAACTGGTCGACAGCGACCCGGCCGTGCGCCTGGCCGCAGTGCGCCTGCTCGGTGAAACCGGCGACCCACTGGCCCGTACCCGTCTGGAAAACCTGCTCGAACCTGGAGTCGAAGCCGATGCCGCGGTCCTCACCGCGGCGCAAACCAGCCTCGGCCAGGTCAAACGCAAACTGCTGGTGGGCGAGTTGCTCGGCCAGGCGTTCAGCGGCATGTCCCTGGGCTCGATCCTGCTGCTGGCGGCCTTGGGACTGGCGATCACCTTCGGCCTGCTGGGGGTGATCAACATGGCCCACGGCGAAATGCTGATGCTCGGCGCCTACTCCACCTATATGGTGCAAATATTGCTCCAGCGCTTCGCCCCCAACGCCATCGAGTTCTATCCGCTACTGGCCTTGCCAGTGGCGTTTTTTGTCACCGCCGGCATCGGCATGGCACTCGAGCGCACGGTGATCCGCCACCTTTACGGCCGCCCGCTGGAGACCCTGCTCGCCACCTGGGGCATCAGCCTGATGCTGATTCAACTGGTGCGACTGCTGTTCGGCGCGCAGAACGTCGAGGTCGCCAACCCGGCCTGGCTCTCGGGCGGGATCCAGGTCCTGCCCAACCTGGTGCTGCCGTACAACCGTATCGTGATCATCGCCTTTGCCCTGTTTGTGGTGGTGCTCACCTGGCTGCTGCTGAACAAGACCCGCCTGGGTTTGAACGTGCGCGCCGTCACCCAGAATCGCAACATGGCCGCCTGCTGCGGCGTGCCCACCGGGCGGGTGGACATGCTCGCCTTTGGCCTCGGCTCCGGGATCGCCGGGCTCGGCGGCGTGGCGCTGAGCCAGATCGGTAACGTCGGCCCGGACCTTGGCCAGAGCTACATCATCGACTCCTTCCTGGTGGTGGTGCTGGGTGGCGTCGGCCAACTGGCCGGGAGCGTATTCGCCGCCTTTGGCCTGGGGATCGCCAACAAGATCCTCGAGCCGCAGATTGGTGCGGTGCTGGGCAAGATCCTGATCCTCGCGCTGATCATCCTGTTCATCCAGAAACGCCCGCAAGGCCTCTTCGCACTCAAAGGACGGGTAATCGACTGATGAACCAGCCCCTGCTCATTACCGCCACCCGCAAGGCCGGGCCCAAGGTGACGATTGCCGTCGGTACGCTCCTGGTGTTGTTACTGCTGGCGCTACCGCTGCTGTCGCTGCTGCCCGCCGACAACGCCCTGCATGTCTCGGCCTATACCCTGACCCTGGTCGGCAAGATCCTCTGCTATGCCATCGTCGCCCTCGCCCTGGACCTGGTCTGGGGTTACGCCGGCCTGCTGTCCCTGGGCCACGGCCTGTTCTTCGCCCTCGGTGGCTACGCCATGGGCATGTACCTGATGCGCCAGGCATCGGGGGACGGTTTGCCAGCGTTCATGACCTTCCTCTCCTGGACTGAACTGCCGTGGTTCTGGACCGGCACCAGCAGTTTTCTCTGGACCCTGTGCCTGGTGGTGCTGGCCCCGGGCCTGCTGGCGCTGGTGTTCGGCTTCTTCGCCTTTCGCTCGCGGATCAAGGGCGTGTATTTCTCGATCATGACCCAGGCCCTGACCTTCGCCGGCATGCTCCTGTTTTTCCGCAATGAGACCGGGTTTGGCGGTAACAACGGCTTCACCAACTTTCGCACCATCCTCGGTTTCGGCATCACCGAACCCGGCACCCGCGCGGTGCTGTTCAGCGCCACTGTGCTGCTGCTGATCACCAGCCTGTTGATCGGCTGGCGGCTGGCGCAAAGCAAGTTCGGCCGGGTGCTGACGGCCCTGCGCGACGCAGAAAACCGTCTGATGTTCTGCGGCTACGACCCTCGCGGGTTCAAGCTGTTTGTCTGGGTCTTGAGCGCGGTGCTGTGCGGCCTGGCCGGTGCGCTCTACGTGCCCCAGGTGGGCATCATCAACCCCAGCGAAATGTCCCCGACCAACTCCATCGAAGCCGCCGTCTGGGTGGCCCTCGGCGGACGCGGCACGCTGATCGGGCCGCTGCTGGGCGCTGGCGTGGTCAACGGCATGAAGAGCTGGTTCACCGTGGCCTTTCCCGAATACTGGCTGTTCTTCCTCGGTGCGCTGTTCATCATCGTCACCCTGTACCTGCCCAAAGGCGTGATCGGCCTGCTGAGAAAAAGAGGTGAGCAATGAGAGTCACTGCGACCGCCGAATTCATGCTCGAACCGGTCCTGGAACCGAACAAGGATGCCGGCAGCAGCCGCGATGCCATCGGCCTCGGGCAGCGCGCCGAAAAAGGCCTGAACACCCGCCACGGCACCCTCCTCACCCTGGAAGACATCAGCGTCAGCTTCGATGGCTTCAAGGCACTGAACAGTCTCAACCTGTATATCGGCGTCGGTGAATTGCGCTGCATCATCGGTCCCAACGGGGCTGGCAAGACCACCTTGATGGATGTGATCACCGGCAAGACCCGCCCCAGTCACGGCAAGGCCTGGTTCGGCGAGACCCTGGACCTGACCCGCATGAGCGAAGTGCAGATCGCCCAGGCCGGGATCGGCCGCAAGTTCCAGAAGCCTACGGTGTTCGAAGCCCTGAGCGTGTTCGAGAACCTCGAGTTGGCCCAAAAGACCGACAAGTCGGTATGGGCCAGTTTGCGCGCCCGGCTCAACGGCGAGCAGCGCGAGCGGATCAGTGAGGTGCTGGACACCATTCGCCTGACCGCCTCGGTCAATCGCCCCGCCGGCCTGTTGTCCCACGGGCAAAAACAATTCCTGGAAATCGGCATGCTGCTGATGCAAGACCCGCAATTGCTGTTACTCGATGAACCGGTAGCGGGCATGACCGACGCCGAGACCGAGTTCACCGCCGAGCTGTTCAAGCGCCTGGCCGGTAAACATTCATTGATGGTGGTGGAACACGACATGGGCTTCGTCGGTTCGATCGCCGACCACGTCACCGTATTGCACCAGGGCAGCGTGCTGGCCGAGGGGTCGCTGGCGCAGGTGCAGGCCGATGAGCGAGTTGTTGAGGTCTATTTGGGTCGGTGAATCGGCCAGCTGCAAGCTGCAAGTTAGAAGCAAACGCGGTTCTACTTATTCTTGCAGCTTATAGCTTGCGGCAAAAAAAACAGCCCGGAGGGCCTATGCTACAAGTCGACAAGCTGCACCAGTACTACGGCGGCAGCCACATCCTGCGGGGCCTGAGCTTCGAGGTGAAGGTTGGTGAAGTCACCTGCCTGCTCGGGCGCAACGGTGTGGGCAAGACCACCCTGCTCAAATGCCTGATGGGCTTGCTGCCGGCCAAAGAGGGTCTGGTGAACTGGGAAGGCAAGACCATCAGTGGGCTCAAGCCGCACCAGCGGGTTCATGCCGGCATCGCCTATGTCCCCCAGGGCCGGGAAATCTTCCCCCGGCTGAGCGTCGAAGAAAACCTGCTGATGGGGCTGTCGCGTTTCCCTGGCGCCGAAGCCCGGGAAGTACCGGCCTTCATCTACGAGCTGTTCCCGGTGCTGCTGCAAATGAAGCAACGCCGTGGCGGTGACCTCTCCGGTGGCCAGCAGCAACAGTTGGCCATCGGCCGTGCGCTGGCCAGCCGCCCACGCCTGCTGATCCTCGATGAGCCCACCGAAGGCATCCAGCCCTCGGTGATCAAGGAGATCGGCGCGGTCATCAAGCAGCTCGCGGCCCGTGGTGACATGGCGATCCTGCTGGTGGAGCAGTTCTACGACTTCGCCGCCGAACTGGCCGATCAGTACCTGGTGATGTCGCGGGGCGAGATCGTCCAGCAAGGTCGCGGCGAAAACATGGAAGCCGAGGGTGTACGCGGCCTGGTAACGATCTAGTCTCTAGTGTCCTGACGATAATCAGAAAATATGACTGCCCCTGCCCAACAAAGCGTATTCACACCCAGCTGGCATGCCGAGCTTGCGCTCGGCTACGCCCGTTTCGGCGACAGCACGCGGCCGACCCTGCGCCGCCACCAGGGTCCGCTGCGGGTGCAAAAACACCTGTACGCCGAAGGCCCCGAAGTGTGCCAGCACATCATCGTCCACCCACCCGGAGGGATCGCCGGTGGCGATCGCCTGGAGGTCCGTGCGAGTGTCGGGCCCAACGCCTGGGCGCAGTTGACCAGCCCCGGCGCCGCCAAGTGGTATCGCGCCGCCAGCCCCGCCTATCAGCAGCTCGACTTGCAGGTCGCCGCCGGTGCCACACTGGAATGGCTGCCCCAGGAGACCATCGTCTTCAGCGCCGCCCAGGCCGAGCTCAGGACCTCGATCGAGCTGCAGGGCGATGCGCGATTGTTCTATTGGGACGTGGTCGCACTGGGTCGCCCGGCCAGCGGCGAACGCTTCGAACAGGGGCACTTTCAAGCGCAACTGGAGATCCGCCGCGACGGCCAGTTGCTCTGGCACGAACGCCAGCGCATTGTCGGCGCTGACGGTTTGCTCGACTCACCGATTGGCCTGGACGGCCAGCCGGTGTTTGCCACCTTGCTGGTGACCGGCGAGATCGACAGCGACCTGCTGCAGGCCTGCCGCTCATTGCCCAACCCGGTACGCGGGGATTTGACCCAACTGCCCGGGCTGCTAGTTGCCCGCTGCCTGGCCAGTGAAACCTTGCTGGCGCGGGGTTGGCTGATTGCGTTATGGACACTGTTGCGCCCAGCCCTGCTCGGCCGCGAGGCGCTGGCGCCGCGAATATGGAATACCTGAACACCAACAACGGGTTCGGGTCGACCTTACGAATGCTCTTTTTTTCTGCCCAGATGGATTTCCACGATGGACCTGACCCCACGCGAAAAAGACAAGCTGTTGATCTTCACTGCCGGCCTGGTGGCTGAGCGGCGGTTGGCCCGCGGCGTCAAACTCAATTACCCGGAGGCCATGGCGTACATCAGCGCAGCGCTGCTCGAAGGCGCGCGGGACGGCCAGAGCGTGGCCGAACTGATGCACTTGGGCACCACCCTGCTGCAGCGCGAACAGGTGATGCCCGGCATCCCGGAAATGATCCCGGAAATCCAGGTCGAAGCCACCTTCCCCGACGGCACCAAACTGGTCACCGTCCATCAACCCATCGCCTGAGGTCGCGCCATGCCGTATCACATCCGCGATGCCCTGCCCGCCGACCTGCCGGCGATTCGCGACATCTACAACGACGCCGTGCTCAACACCACCGCGATCTGGAACGAACAGGCGGTCGACCTGGCCAATCGCCAAGCCTGGTTCAGCGCTCGCCACGCCCAGGGCTACCCGATCCTGGTCATCGCCGCTGCCGACGAGCAGGTACTCGGCTACGCCTCTTTCGGCGACTGGCGGCCCTTCGATGGATTTCGCCACACCGTGGAACACTCGGTGTACGTGCGCAACGACCAACGCGGCAATGGCCTCGGTCCGCGCCTGATGGAAGCACTGGTGGTACGCGCCAGGGACGCTGGCAAACACGTGATGGTGGCGGCCATCGAGAGCGGCAACGCGGCGTCGATCCGCCTGCATGAGCGGGCCGGCTTCATCACCACCGGACAGATGCCGCAAGTGGGCACCAAGTTCGGTCGCTGGCTCGACCTGACGTTCATGCAATTGACCCTCAACCCAGGCTCGGAGCCACCCCTGGCCAACAAGGAGTAAGCCGACGATGAACGCCGCCCAACTACGCCGGGTCAACCCGGAAAGCTTTGCCCACTACCGCCAGGGCTTGAACGATTTGCTGTTCGACGCCGTGCAGCACGGGGCCTCGATCGGTTTTCTGGCCGATATCGATGACGCCCAGGCCCGCGCCTACCTCAACGCCGTCCAGGCCGACCTGGAGAACGGCAGCCTGCTCTTGTGGGTGGTCGTCCAGGAAGAAAAGGTCCTGGCCAGTGTGCAACTGGGCCTGTGCCAGAAGGCCAACGGACGCAATCGTGCCGAAGTACAAAAACTCCAGGTCCTGCACCAGGCCCGTCGACGTGGACTCGGCCAGCAGTTGATGAATGCCCTGGAACTTGCCGCGCGCCAGCACCAGCGCGGCCTGTTGTACCTGGATACCGAAGCCGGCTCGGCCGCGGAAACCTTCTACCAGTCACTGGGCTATACCCGCGTCGGCGAACTGCCCAACTACTGCCAAAGCCCGGACGGCCACTACGCGCCGACCGCTATCTACTTCAAGACCCTGGGACAACCTGCATGATTCCTGGCGAATACCGGATCCAGCCCGGCGAGATCGAGCTCAACGTCGGCCGGCGCACCCTGAGCCTGACCGTCGCCAACAGTGGCGACCGACCGATCCAGGTCGGTTCGCACTATCACTTTTTCGAAACCAATGACGCCCTGACCTTCGACCGCGCCGCCACCCGCGGCATGCGCCTGAACATCCCGGCCGGTACCGCGGTGCGCTTCGAACCGGGGCAGAGCCGCGACGTCGAGCTGGTGGACCTGGCCGGGCATCGCCGGGTGTTCGGGTTTGCCGGGCGGATCATGGGTGACCTTTAAATTTTACGGCGTCTGCCCTGGCCTCTTCGCGGGCAAGCCCGCTCCCACAAGTGATCGCATTCCCCTGTGGGAGCGGGCTTGCCCGCGATAGTGAGCGCAGCGAACGACTTCAAACTTTCCTGAATCTCAAGGCGAACACATGAAGATCTCCCGCCAAGCCTACGCCGACATGTTCGGCCCCACCGTCGGTGACAAGGTCCGCCTGGCCGACACCGAGTTGTGGATCGAGGTCGAGAAGGACTTCACCACCTATGGTGAAGAAGTGAAGTTCGGTGGCGGCAAGGTGATCCGCGACGGCCAGGGCCAGAGCCAGTTGCTGGCGGCCGACGTCGTCGACACGGTGATCACCAACGCGCTGATCCTCGACCACTGGGGCATCGTCAAGGCCGATGTCGGCCTCAAGGACGGGCGCATCGCCGCCATCGGCAAGGCCGGCAACCCGGATATCCAGCCCGATGTGAGCATGGCCATCGGCGCCGGGACCGAAGTGATTGCCGGCGAAGGGATGATCCTCACCGCCGGCGGCATCGACACCCACATCCATTTCATTTGCCCGCAGCAGATCGAAGAAGCCTTGATGAGCGGCGTCACCACCATGATCGGTGGCGGCACCGGTCCTGCCACCGGCACCAACGCCACCACCTGCACCTCCGGGCCCTGGCACCTGGCGCGCATGCTCCAGGCCGCGGACGCCTTCGCGATGAACATCGGCCTCACCGGCAAGGGCAACGCCAGCCTGCCGGGACCGCTGATCGAGCAGGTCAAGGCCGGCGCCATTGGCCTCAAGCTGCACGAAGACTGGGGCACGACCCCGGCCAGCATCGACAACTGCCTGACGGTGGCCGACCAGTACGACGTGCAGGTGGCGATCCATACCGACACCCTCAATGAATCGGGTTTTGTCGAAACCACCCTCGCCGCCTTCAAGGGTCGCACCATCCACACCTATCACACCGAAGGCGCGGGAGGCGGTCACGCCCCGGACATCATCAAGGCCTGCGGTTTTGCCAACGTGCTGCCGAGTTCGACCAATCCGACCCGGCCATTCACCCGCAACACCATCGACGAACACCTGGACATGTTGATGGTCTGCCACCACCTGGACCCCAGCATTGCCGAGGACGTGGCCTTCGCCGAAAGCCGCATCCGCCGCGAAACCATCGCCGCCGAGGACATCCTGCACGACCTCGGCGCGTTCTCGATGATCAGTTCCGACAGCCAGGCCATGGGCCGGGTCGGCGAAGTCATCATCCGTACCTGGCAGACCGCCGACAAGATGAAACAGCAGCGCGGCCCACTGCCGGGCGATGGCGAAGGCAACGACAACTTCCGCGCCAAGCGCTACCTCGCCAAATACACGATCAACCCGGCGATCACCCACGGCATCAGCCACGAAGTGGGTTCGATCGAAGTCGGTAAATGGGCCGACCTGGTGCTCTGGCGCCCGGCGTTTTTCGGGGTCAAGCCGAGCCTGATTCTCAAGGGTGGGGCAATTGCCGCCAGCCTCATGGGCGACGCCAACGCCTCGATTCCGACGCCGCAACCAGTGCACTACCGCCCGATGTTCGCAAGTTTTGGCGGCTCGTTGCATGCCACCAGCCTGACCTTCATCAGCCAGGCCGCACAGGAAGCAGGACTGGCGCAGGCATTGGGTTTGAAGAAGACCATCGCCGTGGTCAAGGGTTGCCGCAGCGTGCAGAAGACCGACCTGATCCATAACGACTACCTGCCCAGCATCGACGTCGATCCGCAGACCTATCAGGTCAAGGCCGATGGCGAGCTGTTGTGGTGTGAGCCGGCGGATGTGTTGCCGATGGCGCAGCGGTATTTCCTGTTCTGACTGCACAAGAACCCCGAAGGCTGCCTCAGGCAACATTCGGGGTTCGGTCTATCCGCTAAGCAGCATTACCGCCATCTTCCAGGCTGAGTATTTCCTCGGGTGTCAGCAGGTCGATGAGCCTTTGCTCGGCAACCCTGGCCTCGACGGCCAAGGCCTTGGACTGGGTGTTGTAGGCATCACTGGTCATCGTCGTCCGGGTGATGTCCAGTTGCTCCAGGCGTTCAAGAATTGACTCATAGGCCAGATCGAACCTGGAGCGATATTTTTCCTTGAGGTACTGCACCCAGAAATCACGCTGCGCGATCGATTCAATCTCGGCCTTCGAGTCCTTCAGGCTGTTCACATACTGTTCTGCTGCCTGCAGCTTGGCGCGAGGCACGTATTGCAAACCCGCGTATTCAGCCTTCGAAGGCTGCCCCGGCAAGTCAAGCCGGTCCCTGAGGTTGACCCGATAAGCCAGCCGCACTTCGATTTGATCCATCAACAACAGCTGGCGGCCCTTTTCCTGCGTGGTTTTATCGGAACGGACGATCGCTTTGACACGCTCGTTAATGTCCTTGAGCGCAAACGCTTCCACCTCATCCAGACGAAACAGGCCTTGGGCCAGTTTGAGCAATTGAAGACCCGCGCCACTCTCGCCGACGCGCGCCAGGGCCTTGTGTGTCAGGACCTTGATTTCCAGCTGGCTGAACATCAGCGCGGCACGATCGCTGCAGGTTTCTGGTTCCCCTGCCAACTGGAACAGTTCACGACGCAGCACGGCGTTTTCTTCGGCCGCATCCAACACCGCCCAAACCCGAGCCTTGAGGTCTGGATAGGCTTTTTTGTACTCGGCCGTCGCCTGCAGTTTTTCCAGCAGGCGGAAAAACTCCTCGCTTTCACTGACCGCCCTGCCAGCGTCTCCCGCGGTGGCTTCTCTAGCGAGGGCTTCACTGTCGAGCAGTGCCCATTGGGTTCTTCTGACAGTGCTCTGCTGCGCCGGCGTATCACGCAACCAGCGCTCTACACGCTGCGCCGAGGGCGCCAGAGTGCCGCCAGCCGCACCACGATCAGCCGGTGCATCAGGGGGAACCGGCGCCAATCCGGCCTCATCGTTGTCCAGGTAGATACGCGCCAGAATCTCCCCATATTGCGTGATGCCTTGATCGGAAAGGGGGTTGCCGTTCAGTTCGGTAACCCGCAATACCCGATTGATCGCCGCCGACTGTTGCGCAGGTGGATTAACCGCCCATTCGGGAAACGAGGTGAGTTGGTTATCACGCAGATCGACCATGCGCAGATTGGGTTGATCCGCAAGCCCGACGGGCCATTGACTGATCCCGGTGCCCTGCAATCGAACCACGCCCAGTTGCGTCATCTGGCTTAAATCAGGAGCTCGCTCCAACGGGTTGTGGTTTAGATTCAACTCTCGAAGACCCTTGATCCGGGCCAGTGAAAGCGCTTCGTCGATGGTTAACCTGATGCGGTTATTGGACAGGTCCAAATAGACCAGACTGGGCATTTCATCCAGTAGCGCGGGCATGTCTACTAGACGATTGGCCTGGAGCTCCAAACGTTGAACATAGGGAAATGAATCAAGAAACTCATTAGGCGCCGCCATGAGGTCCATGCCACTGAGGTCCAGAAAATTCACATGACCAAAGCCCACCTCCAGAGCAGGCAGCGCCCCAACCGTTCGACCTCGCAGCGTCAGTTCATACCCCCGTCGAACACCATAGCGCGAGTACTTGAGTGACTGTCTTTGCCAGCTACGCTTGAGCAATTCTGCGACCACTTGTTTTTCATACTGCTCGACTGCCACAACACTGCCGTCTGGAAAAACACGTGTGGACGGGGTCGACAACCATTGCTGCGACCAATTCAGCAACCGTTGATGCTCCGCCTCAAAATTGACCAGATACATTTCCCGCTCAGCGCCCAACAACTCCAGAAAGCCGTCAACCTGACCATCAGAGAAGCCGGGAAACAGCTTGAGCACTCTTGCCTCGTCCGATACCGGCACGGGATTCAAACCCGCCCCGCGCCCGGACAGGGGATAGCCCAGGCGACCATCGATCCAGCGCTGGGGCGCCCGGAATCCGGGATTGATCGGTTGCATCCCCAGTAACGAGCGCAACTCAGCGCGCGTCAGTACGTGCTGCCTGATCAACCCTTTCAACGCTGGCCCTTGCCCGACATGAGGCAAGCCTATCGCTTTGCGCTGGGTATCCGGCAAGGCATGCTGAAGCGCAGCATAAAGATCGTCGGCTCCGTGCAAATGCCCATCATTCTGGTCACGGGCCTCGTAGCGCCCCTGGTCATTACGCACCAGCACCTTTGGGCTATCAGCACTCTGGGGACCGACACTGGCCCGCAGCGCTCCGCTGAACGAGCCGTCTCGAACCTCGATACGCAAATCATCCGACCAGCCTGGCAGCTTTTTCAGTGAATTGAGGACCAGCGCCTCTGCGTCCGGGCCCAGCAAATCGTCCAGGTAAAGCCCCTCGTAGGCTCGCGACAGGCGCACCTCGCGCTGGATCCAGCGCAGTTCTTCCGCCAGGCGCAGGGGTATGGGTTTGGTTTGCAGCTTGTCGGCAAAGTCCCATTTGGCCATTTGCTGACGCTCACCAGGGCGGGCTTCGGCCAGCAACTGTTCAATCACCCTCGTGGGTACATTGGAAAAGCGCGACTTGATCAGACTGAGCCGTGGATCGCCGCTGGCGCTCCTGGCGTTGTAGATATCATTGAAGAACTCGACCTTATGGCTTTCGGCAACCCGAGCAATGTGCCCGCGCAAAGTCTCGATGCGCTTTTCCAGAACCTCCCGAGGGGCTCCGGGCACTTGGCCAAGGACACTATCGGTTTCACTGTCAGTGAGACTTTCCAGGAGCGTTTTCAGCAGTCGGCCCCCGCGAACCTGCGCATCATGGATTTGCACGATCCGTACCTCGCCCTGAACGCCCTGCGGATTGACGTACTCCCAGAGCGTCTTCGCCTGTGCGTCGATGATCCGTACCGATACCGTGTCCGGCCACGTGCCATACCGGGTCATGACATGCAGTTGGTTGATCGAATGATCGGTTGCAGAAACGCTGGATGGGGCGCTCTTCATGTCGGCGATAAATTCCTCGACCTGCCTGTACGCGTCAAATCGACTGATGGTATCGGCCAACATTGGTGCAGGTGGCTCGTTCTCGACGTGCATGCGCCGCAAGACGCCCTCATCGGTGCCGCTGACATGGCGAATCTGTTCAAGCTCGGCGTCGCTGAACTCGCGGACCCCATGCCCTATCCGCCGCATCAGTGTGCGGCCCTGCCAGGTCCGAGGCTGCTCCAGTTCATGGCTCCAGGCGCCGAAGCCGTTGTGGTTGAGCTCAGGCGCATAGGCATTTGCCCTGGCAGGATGTGCGATCCGGTACCGGCCGCGGACCGGGTCCATGTTCACCCTGTAGCACTTGTCACCCAGGACCAGGAACGCCTGGCCATCGTGATGCAGCAAACCCAGTTCATCGGGCTTCAGCCCCGCCGGCAATGCTCCCGTGTGCTGGTAGGGTTGCAGATCGGGCTTCCACAACCGAGTCTCTCCATCCGGCAAGGTGACCCGTTGCAAACTATCGATGAACGGCGAGCGTTTGAGCGGGGTAATCGGCTCGGCGCCCTCAGCACCCACGGCGGCCAGCAGCGCTAGCTGAGCGATGTTTTGTGCAACATCCATCAGATAGACAAAACCCTCATCCGTGTCGCCCTGCGCCAATGCCTCGACGCCTTCTACCAACTCAGCGGTCAGTTGCGTCGCCATCACCGCCATCATCGCCACACCCAGGGGCGGGACAAACAACGCAACGACATTGAGCACCGCCAGCGCCGTACCCAGATAACCGAGCAGTTTGTCATGGCGAGCCTGCGCATCGGCATCTGCCGTGGACACTGCGACAAACGCGGCATCGTTGAGGAGTTTGTTCAGTTGCTGGTCGAAGAAAAAAACCCAGAGCGTCCCTCGAACCGGCGTTTCCTCCATATGGATCCTGGCGTCAGGATCAGCGGTTTTGACATAAACGCGACTGTTGGACTGTTGTACAAGCGGGGTCAGCCGATCATTCAACCGCCGGAAAAAACCCGCCTTGTCTTCCTGCCTGACAAACCGACTGAAAAACGCCTGATAGGCAGGGTCACGCAATCGCTCACGCAACTCGTTATGGAAATGCTGCGCCGATGGGTACTCCTTGATTGGGCTGACCGGGTCATGCGGAATGTAAACAACCAGGCGCTGCGCCGTCTCACTGCTGATGCGGTCCGGTCCAATCAGGACGACGCCGATCAACTCGGTTTCCCCGAGCAGTTTCAACCCGTTGAATTGCACAGGCTTGCCATCCAGACTCAGGTCATTCGCGTTGTCCCGGACCCGGATGAGCAGGTTGTAAATACTGGAATCGGCAGTGACCCTATCAATATCACCCTGCATCCGCGCAAGATCGATGGCCGCACCGAACGCCTGCTGTTGACTAAGTATGACCCGGGCCTTCAAGACACCTTCCGCCACCACCTCGCCGACACCCAGTGCGCTGTTGATATGCGCCTGAAACTTGGCGCCCAGGTCCAACTGTCGACACACCGCAGCAAATTGCTCAACGGTAAATGGCAACCTTCCTTGCGGTGAAAGAATCAACACACTATTGCTACTTCGCGTGGCAGCATAAGTGTCCGTTTCATCAGCCTCGGTAAAGTTATGCAAGGCCGCATCCAGCAGACTGCTGGTCAATCGGATATCGTCGGCAAAGGGTTCGGGGCTCGAGACCGCGTACGATAACAGCGTATTATCAACATCCACCGAAACGTTGAACTTTTGCACAATGGCAGCCGTCAGGAGTCGGCGGGAAAAGGCCTTGACGTCCTTCAGGTTGACCAGCATCTGATCGACTGCATTTTGTGAAGAGTAACTCTGCCGGCTACTACGCTTAAACGCAGCCTGGTGATCCTGGGTTGCTGTTTCATGCCGATTGGGCCTAGCCAGCCCGGCGTCGCGCAGCTCCCTGTGTCTTCGTAGTGTTGCCTTCAAAAGCCAAGCAGGCAGTTTATTCTTTACATAATCATAGTGAGGCCCTTTGTCCTCAACGAGCGCAGTAGCAGCACTACTTGCAAACGGTTTATTCAACTCAGCCATCGTCTGGTTCACTCACGTTATTTTCAAGAGCACCAAACTTACTAAAAAGCCGACCCGATAAATAAACCAAATAGCCGCAAAGAAACCCGCCTAATAAAGCGCCAACCTTCGACTATCCGAATACCGAAAACACTTATATACCACCCACCTGGATGCGTAATGCAATGAGCCGGCAGATGCCATTACCAATGGCAGAGCAACATTGCCTGCTCCGAGGTAGTGTCCTGGCAGCATTTTGGATGCCTTACTAGCAGTTCTGCTAGTTACCAGCGTTATGCGTTATAGGTAAGGTTGATTAGTGCCGCACCCCTTCACACGGAAGCCCCGTCATGACCCACTCTCGATCTGACAGTAACGACGGCTCGCGCCAGACAAGAACCCTGCTGCTGGCCGCCGACAACAAACGCTCCATCATCGCTGAGATTACGGCGGACCTGAGCAACCCTATCGCTTACGCCCCTTACGGCCAGCAGTCCGGACAACAGGCAGTTACGACGGGGCTGGGTTTTAACGGTGAATTGCGCGAGTCTCGACTGGGCTGGTATTTGCTAGGCAATGGCTACCGTGCTTACAACCCGATATTGATGCGTTTTCATAGTCCAGACAGTTGGAGCCCGTTTGGAAGGGGTGGGCTGAATGCGTATACGTATTGCGCGGGGGATCCGGTGAATTTTTCGGATCCGACGGGGCATATGTTCAAGGCTGCATGGTTAAAGCTCAAGGGCCAAGGGCCTTCGCGTAGTTCGTCTCAAGCAAGCCTCATGTCTGCCAGTTCAAGTACCAGCTCTGGCGTTTCAAACACTCCCACTGGCATAAATACACGTACAACCGGACAAACGCCGCCTGGGCAATATGGACAGCAATCACCTACAACGGATCCCACTACGGGTGAGCGTATCCACGAAATCCTACCCTTGGGTGGGCGAACTTGGACTCCTCCATCCAACTCACCTCCGCGCGAGGGAATGATGACTTATGATGAATTTGCCCAACAACAAAACCAGCCCGAGGTTTGGAGGAGCCAACCCTCTACAGCCCGAATAAATGACAGTCGCGGTCAAGTGGCAATACCCCTTTCAAGCTCAACTCCACCCCCCCCCCCACCTCCTCGTCCTCGTTCTGAAAGCTATCTTGCGAATGGCAGTGTCATTGGTAGTGACGGTGTAACGCGAATGACTTTCTCAAACATACAAAGAAGGCTACAAGGACTACCACCCCTACACCCAAAGCAATCCAATACTCGTGTAAGAAAGTCGTAGGCATCTGGCTTGCCAACCATACCGCCCGCGAATCAACCATCGCCGGCAAGCTGCACAGTAAAAGCTATGTTTGTGAGGCCTGGGCTGGCTTTTCAGCCTTTACACTATTCGACGACCAACCGTGCCAGGCGTTGCTTGAGCATCTGGTTTTCGGCGCGCAGTTGCTGCACTTCTTCGAGCAGGTCGAGCGCCAGGGCGACGCCTTCCCACTCCAGTTCCAGGTCGTGACGCAACTTGGCGGCGCGCTTGGCGACCGCCAGTTCATAGTCGTTGAAACGCCAGTCCTTGGGCTGGGTGCCCTGAGGTTCGAGGATGCCGTGCTCGACGATTTCGATCACGTAGACGTCCGGCAGATCGGTCGCCTCACAGAATTGCGCCATGTCCAGTTGAACGATCAGGGGACTGCTCATTGTCAGTTACTCCAGGTTCTGCAACTCGAATGTTCTCGATCAGAAGTGCTCACGTGGGTTGAACGCGGCCTTGTTCGCCAGTTCCTGCCATAGCGCCTTGACCTCGTCGTTGCAGATCTTGGGCATCACGGCCTTGAGCTGCACGAACAGATAGCCGCGCTCGCCGGCCTTGTTCAGCAGGCCATGGCCTTTGGCGCGCATGCGCTGGCCGTTCTGGCTGCCGGCCGGGACCTTGAGGTTGATCTTGCCGGTCAGGGTCGGCACCGCCACCTCGGCACCCAACGCCAGTTCCCACGGCGCCAGCGGCAAGGTGATGATCAGGTTCTCGCCTTCGACGTCGAATTTCGGGTGCGGCGCAAAACGAATCGTCAGGTACAGATCGCCATTGGCGCCGCCACCGATCCCCGGTGCGCCCTGGCCCTTGAGGCGGATGCGCTCGCCGTCGGTCACGCCGGCGGGGATCTTCACGTTGAGGCTTTTGGCTGTGTTGCTGACGTGCTGGCCAGCCGCGTTGTACTGCGGCACCTGGAAGCTGATCTTCTTCGACTCGTTCGACAGGGTCTCTTCGAGAAAGACCGCCAGTTCCATTTCCACGTCCTGCCCTCGCCGACCGGCGCTGCGGCCAGACTGTGCACCACCGAAGCCTGGGCCACGGTTACCGAAGATCGAACTGAAGAAGTCCGAGAAGTCGCCGCTGTCCTGCGCGCCGCCAAAGCCACCACGGCTCTGCCAGCCTGGCGGTCCCTGGAACGGCTGGCCATGCTGGCCATAACGGCGCAGGTCGTCGTACTCGGCGCGCTTGTCGGCACTTTTCAGCGCTTCATAGGCTTCCGAGGCGTCCTTGAATTTGGCTTCGGCGTCTTTTTCCTTGCTGACGTCAGGGTGATATTTGCGCGCCAGCTTACGATAGGCGGCCTTGATCGTCTTGTCGTCAGCGGTCGGTTCGACACCGAGAATCTTGTAATAGTCTTTGAAGTCCATCGCGGGAATCACCATCCGTTATCGATATCGCGCCGTCCGCCAGCATGCCCCATCGGGGCGCAGCGGGCTTGACCGATCTCAAGGTTGTGACCGGACAGCGCAGCAGAAGTTTATCGGCAGCCGGGCGAAACCGTTGATCGCGCAGTGGCTGCCAAGCCATGCCTGTAAGTTTGGGGAGCAAGGATAGTCTTTCAAGGCGCTTAAAGCTGAGATTTAGCGGATAGTCGGCCTTCGATTCTGCGTCGCACTGACATACACTGCGCGGCCGTTTTTTAACCGGAACCAGAAAGACATGAAAAACGCATCTCCAGCTCGTGCCTGCGGTATCGACTTCGGCACGTCCAACTCCACTGTCGGCTGGCTGCGCCCTGGCATGGAAACGCTCATCGCGCTGGAGGACGACAAGATCACCCTGCCTTCGGTGGTGTTCTTCAATATCGAGGAACGCCGCCCGGTGTACGGCCGCCTGGCCCTGCACGAATACCTGGAAGGCTACGAAGGGCGCCTGATGCGTTCCCTCAAGAGTCTCCTGGGTTCCAAGCTGATCAAGCACGACACCAGCGTCCTGGGCACGGCGATGCCGTTCAAGGACCTGCTGGGCCTGTTCATCGGCCAGTTGAAGCTGCGTGCCGAGACCGCCGCCGGTCGGGAGTTCGAAGAAGTGGTGCTGGGCCGGCCGGTGTTCTTCGTCGATGACGACCCGATGGCCGACAAGGAAGCCGAAGACACCCTGGTGGATGTGGCACGCGCCATTGGCTTCAAGGAGGTGTCGTTCCAGTACGAGCCGATCGCGGCCGCCTTCGACTACGAGTCGACCATCGAGCGCGAAGAGCTGGTGCTGATTGTCGACATCGGCGGTGGTACCTCCGACTTCTCCCTGGTCCGCCTGTCACCCGAGCGCCGCGGCCTGAGCGAGCGCCAGGACGACATCCTCGCCACCGGCGGCGTGCACGTCGGCGGGACCGATTTCGACAAGCAACTGAGCCTGCAAGGCGTGATGCCGCTGTTCGGCTACGGCAGCCGGATGAAAAGCGGCGCCTACATGCCCACCAGCCAGCACATGAACCTGGCAACCTGGCACACCATCAACTCGGTGTACTCGCAGAAATCCCAACTGGCGCTGGGCAGCATGCGCTACGACATCGAGGACACCGGTGGCATCGACCGCCTGTTCAAGCTGATCGAGCAGCGCGCCGGGCACTGGCTGGCGATGGAAGTGGAAGAAACCAAGATCCAGCTGACCCATGCCGACAGCCGCCACGTGCCACTGGACCGCATCGAGCCGGGGTTGAGTGTGGAGCTGAGCCGGGCGTTGTTCGAGTCCGCCATCGACGGGCTGCTGGAGCGCGTGCGCAACAGCGTCAGCCAACTATTGCTGGACGCCAATGTCGGCGTCGACCAGGTGGACACGGTGTTCTTCACTGGCGGTTCGAGCGGAATTCCGGCCCTGCGCAACAGCGTCTCGGCCATGCTGCCGAACGCCCGCCATGTCGAAGGCAACATCTTTGGCAGCATCGGCAGCGGTCTGGCGATTGAAGCGGCGAAGCGGTATGGCTCGATGGAGTGAGGCTGTACCCTGCGCTAGCCAGCGAACGACCTAGACCATCCCCGCCTGCTTCAACTCGCTCTTGAGATACGCGTAGTAAATCGGCCCTGCCACCACTCCGGGCAGGCCGAACGCGGCTTCGAATACCAGCATCGCCAGGAGCAACTCCCACGACTTGGCACTGATCTGCCCGCCGACGATCCGTGCGTTGAGGAAGTATTCCAGCTTGTGGATGAAAATCAGGTAGCCCAGCGCCGCCATCGCCACCCAGATCGACAGCGACAAGCCGACGATAGTGATCAGGGTGTTGGACATCAGGTTGCCAATCACCGGCAGCAAGCCCAGCAGGAAGGTCAATACGATCAGGGTCTTGGTCAGCGGCAGGTGAATGCCGAACATCGGCAGGATCACCGCCAGGAAGATCCCGGTGAAGAAGGTGTTGAGCAGGGAAATCTTGATCTGCGCAAAAACGATGTTGCGAAAGGCCTGGACCAGCAGGTGCAGGCGGTCGAACAGCGCGGCAGCCAGGGGCTTGCGTTTGGTCACGTCCGGCACCCGTTGCAGGGCAATGATTGCCCCCAGCACCATGCCGATCAGCAAGGTGACGAACATGTGCGCCGCATCCTTGCCCACCAGTTGCAGATCGCTCAGGTGTTTGCTCAGCCATTCCCCGATGGCCACGCGGAACTCGGCGGCACTGGCCGGCAAATAGGCGTCGACGAACGGCGGTAACTGGCCGCGCGCCTTATCGACCACGCCCATGAATTTATCCAGCGACGCCCCGGGATTTTCCGCTTCATGCAACAGGAAGCTGAAGGCCCCGGCAAAGATCAACGCCAGCACACTGACCACCAGCGTGCCCAGCAAGGCCACCGCCAACCAGCGCGCACGCCGCCCTTCGATCAGCCGTTGCAGTTGGGGGGTGAGCATGTTGACCAGTTCGTAGACCAGTAACCCGGCCAGCAGGCTGGGCAACAGCCGCAGGGGCAGGACCAGCAGCAAACCACCAAAAATGATCACCCAACTGACTACCAGCAACATGTGACGCTGAGAAAACGTTGGCATACAGCCTCAAAACAAACGGCGTTAAAGGATTGGCAGTCTGCCAGCGTTCGGCCCTTGAAGCGAGCGGACGGCCGATATCGATCGGCACCGCTGGCTCCTGTCCGGGTTGCTTGGAGGGTTACTTTTTCTTCAGGCAATCGCTCATGAACGTCTTGCGCGCCTCGCCGGTGAGTGCCTGGGTGGCGGCGGTGGCGTTGCAGGTTTTCATCTTCTCTTGCTGCGGGGTCAGGGCCTTGGCGTCATTGGCTGCCGGTTGCGCCTTGAGGCAGTTACTCATAAAGGCTTTGCGCTCGTCGCCCTTGAGGGCCTTGGTGGTGGCGTCGGCGTTGCAGGTGGTCATTTTGTTCTGTTGCGCCGTGGCGGCAAACCCCTGGGAGCAGAGCAGCAAGCCGACTATCAACAACGGGATCCGCAGCATCTTCATGGAGACTTCTCCTGGTTGCTGCGCCGAGGGGCGCAGCTTGAACTGCAGTGTAGACAAAGCCTGTTACATCCTCACCTCGCCACACACCCCAAGGCAGCGCGCAACGAACGCGCTGCCCCACAACTTACAACGGACTACACGGGCTTGAGCGACACGTAGTAGTGCTCATAGGCTTCGATCCGCTGTTCGATTGTTCGAGTGCTTATCCGCTCGAAAGAAACCGGCAGCCCCTCTGGCTCCGTGTACATGACGCCCAGCTCTTTCAATGAGATCCATTGGGCATACCCGCCTTTCTGATGCAATTTGGGGATCTTGATCGCCCTCATCGTCGAGTCATCTGTGCCTCGTGGCGGGATTGCCGCGGGGCCGGCAGGGGTCTCGTCAATAAACCCGTACTCGGCAAGGGCAGGTCCTGGGAGCAGGCTCACTACCGGCTCCTGATCGAAAGAGAAGTAACCCTTGCTGGACAGGTGCGCAGCGGGAAACTCCGGCCAGGAATCGGCGACGACCAACTGCTCGGGTTTGTCCAGATCGCCAATCACCACGTATTGATGATCAAAGTTGGAAGCCTTGACGATATGAACCGTGCTGGTCCTGGGTTGGCTGGCGAGAATCGAAAAGGTCACTTTCGAGTTTTCCGAACAGTTGCCACCCTTGATCTCGATGGCCGCCTTGGCTGCTTCGGCAATGGTCAGGTTGGCAGTGGGCAAGCCCGTCTCCAAGTCAATCTTCCTGAGATTCTTCAGCTTGGCGATGGCCGAACCGCCTTTCTCCCAGATACTCGGTAACTGATTGCCAGAGAGGGGCAACAACTCCTTGCTGCGAGTGATCGCACGTTGTGCCAACTGCAGATTGGCCATGGTTTGCGGGTCTACGGTAATGACCGTTCCCGTCGCGACCGCCTCATCCCCCAACAGTTCGGCATAGGTATACAAGTCCGTCAGGGCGCTCGCGGGCACTTCGCCCTCCTTCGCTAAAAGGGCCAGTGATTCGTACTCGGTAGCGCGGCCGGTTTCCTGCAAATACCGGGCAGTCATTGCCAGATCCAACTGCTCACTGGACAGAGGGGCAGGCAGGCCGTCGAATAGACTCTCCAATTGCTCGAAAAACTGCTCGGGCTCCAACAACCGGTTCAACTCAGGCAACGCCTCGACACTCTGGCGCAGCGCTATTCTTGCTAACGGGTTTCCACCCACATCGTGGTATGCCCACTCAAGGGAGTAGAGCCCCTGAATCGAGAAGCGCTCGTGTATCAATCCAAGCCCATCCAGGTAGTTGGCCTTGGTGGCGGGCGGCAATGGCCGATTCTCATAGGCATGAAAAAGCAGATTCTCATAAGACGTTTTGAGACTGTCGGGGGGCAATGTCTGCGATGTCACCTCGACCGGTGCCCCACCCCGCAGACGAAGCAAGCGAGGATCGTAGGGAGGGGGAACGGGTTCGGGATGCTCGGCAAGCACCAGGGACAGGCGGTCACGCGCCAGCACGTGTTCGCGCACAGCACTTTTGAACGCCTCGACTTCCCCCCGGCGAAGACCCAGGGCCTGGAGCTCGACATCGGGTAGCGCCTGCAAGATCGCCCCATGGAAATCGGTTTCCGCGCCCAAGGTATTGCCCTGTTCATCACAGACCTGGAAGCCTTCCTCAACTCCCGCGATGATCGTGCGCTTGAGCCGGGCATCTTCCGGGCCGATGCTGTCCATCAGTCGACCATCAACCTGATAGCGCCTGACCTGAAGGCGTACATCCGCAGGCCAGCCCGGAAGGTTTTCAAGGGAGTGCAGCACCAACTTGTCGGTATCGAAGCTCTCTATCGATGTCAGATAAACCCCCTCATAGGCGCGCGCCAATTGCACCTCGTCCAGTGCAAAAACGGCCAACCCCCTGAGTCGCGATGGCAACCGTGCACCCGCCACTGCCTGCAACTCCAAAGGACTGGCCAGGGACAACAGCTCTTGCGCCACCGCCCCTGGCAGACCAGGCACTTGTTCACGAACAAACTGAATCGGTGCTCCCCAATGAGACTCGTACTCTGCGTATCGGCGCTCAAACAACTGGCCGCGTTTGCACAGTGCGCGTTGCGCAAGCTCCGTCCTGAGGACTTGAGCATCGAGCTGTGTGGTCGTCACCGAGGCGCCAAGCTCACGAACCATCAAGTGCTCCCGTTCCTGCTCATTGAGGTGCGACAGCAACGTTTGCAGCAGATCCTCACTGAGCAGGCGGTCCTCATAAACCCGCACCGCAGTCAGGCTGGGCGAGCCAATATCCCCGATGACCGTCTGCTTATCCTGGGCAATCACCTGCAGCCTGCGCTCACTGGGCCACAACCCGTCGAGCAGGTGCAGTTGAGTGCCGATATCGGCTTTCAAGTAATCTTGTGGTTGGGGGCTCGCCAACTGTTCACAGAAGGCCTGGACTGAGCGGTCAATCCGCAACCGGGTTGCCGTATCCCTGAGCAGCGGCAAGGGTGGCTCATTGTTCCGATACGTCCGCCGCAGGGCCTCTACCGGGGAGCAACTGACCCTTTGCATAGCATCAAAGGAATCCTCCAGGCCTTCGACCGAGGGCCCCAGGCGGGCCATGAGGGTGTGTTCATCCCATTCCTCCGGCCGCTCGCCCTCGATCACGAACGCCCCGGCACCATTGCTCTGCACCACCGGCTGATAGGCGTCCGCCCGGTCCGGGTGTGCGACCCGATGGCTGCCGGTCTGGGGATCCTTGACCAGCTCGAAGTGGCGTGAATCCACACGCAGGATCGACTTGCCCTGGTGCGGATGCAACCACAGCGCATCAGGCTTGGAGTCCGTAGGCAGGATCACATTCTGTTGCTGGTAGACCTCGAGGTTCTGCCCCCACAGACGTTTCTGACCATTGGCCAGAGTCACCTGCCTGGAACCCTCGATCATCGGCGAGAGCTTGGCAACAGCCTGCCCGCCGACAATACCGCCAGCCCCGAAAGCCGCCAATTGCGCCAGGCTCTCGGCGGCACCAACCAGATGATCGGAGGCCTCCAGGTACTGCCCCTCGCTCAAGTCCACGACCCCTTCGATGACTTCGCTGGTCAATTGATAGGCGGTGTACGCCAGCATCAGTTCCCCGAGAAACGGCACGAAGGGCGTCACCACCATCAGCGCGATGTTAAAAATATCGCCCAGCATTTTTTCCAGATTGTCGATCGACGCCCAGCGCGCAGCGCGATCCGTATCGGCAGTGGAAACCGCGACTTCCCGTGCATCGTTGAGGAGCTTGTTCAACTGCTGTTCGTACAAGTACCGCCAGACGTTACCGCGATAACGATCTTCGTTGTCGTCTTCGAACGGCACGGCGTCATAGTGCAGGCGCGGATTGTCTACCGGCGTTTCCCGCCAGCTGGGTAAATCCTCGCCCGGCTCCTTGAGATGCCAGGTAACCCGGGTCAGGCGCTGATTGAGGTCGGCGAAGAAATAACCGCGGTGCTGGTGGTCGACGAAGCGGCTGAAAAACCGCTGATAACGCCTGTCGCGCAACTGACGCGTCAGTTCGTTGAGCAGTTCCAGCGAGGAGGCATACTCCTTCACTGGGTGTTCGGGGTCCTGGGGCACATAGGCGATCACCCGCTGGTTGAAGTGACCTGGGACAATCAGCACGATGCCTTTCAGCCGACAGTCCATTATGCGCAAATGGTAATAGTTGACGCCATTCTCGGATCGCTTCTGGCCGTTGATCAGGCCCCGCACCAGACGATAGGCGTCAATGCCCACATCGCCCTTGACCCGCGCCAGCTCCAGGGCGACAGACAAGCTCGCCTTCTGGCTCGTGATGACTCTGAACTCCAGTATGCTTTTAGCCAAACCGTCGGACAGGTTCAAATAGTCGTCAAGGTAGGCGGCATATTTAGCCCCCAGATCCAGTTCTCGACAAAGTGATTGAAACTGCCGGATCGATATCTTCCTGCCGGTGTCCTTGATACTGAAACGCCCCCAGTTATCGGGTCGGGTAATAAAGTCGGATCCGGACAAATATTCTTGTGAACTTGAGAAGTTATGCAGCGCTGCATCCAGCAATGAAATCGTACGACTGGTGGCACCTTTAGTGAAGTCATGGACCCAAGGCGAAGTGCTCGCGGGTGAATACAATTTCAGAAAAGTTTCCCGGACACTTTCCTGAACGCCGTATTGTGCGTTCAACGCCTGAAGCAACAGGGGTTCGGCAAATTCGTAGGGGTCTTTCAAGCCTGCGAACATCCTGTCGACCGCATTCTGCGCCGACCAACTCGCGGCCATCACACGCTTGAGGGCCAGATGGTCGGCACTTGATATAGCTTTTGCCCACTCCGGGAGAGGGGAACGAGCGGCCCTCAGCGCACCCAGCCGATGCGGCCTGGCTTTCGCCAGCCAGTCCGGGATGGCCTGTTTGATAAACGCGTGATGCACGCTGGTCGGGGCTTCAGCCCCGGGTAACGTCGTAGTTTGCGATGTCAGTTCCATCTGGCATTACCTGAGTTCATTGCTTGATAGAAAGTCTGCGTTGAACAAAACCACAGGCGCGACCGGCTATCCCGAGAGACCCGACTCGCCAGGGATTCGCGCAGGGTGTTTATTGGTTCAGAGACTGATCAGCGCAGCGTACAACTCATAACAGCGGACAGATGGAGTACCGTTCTTACTTCCCCGTATGAAACGTCTGGCTAACATGTAAAGTCTGGATCTCGTAAATCCGCACTGAAGCGCGGTTCAGAACCCCTTGTTTCGACGATAGTGTTCCGGCGTACAACTGGCCTGGCGTTGAAACATCGCAGTAAAGGCAGACGCTGTGCTATAGCCCATATCGAAGGCGACCTCCTGGATGCTGCGTGAACTGTCCAGCGCCTCGATCGAGGCCAGGAACCGCAGGCGCTGACGCCATTCTCCGAAACTCATGCCCAGTTCCCGCAAACACTGGCGCGCCAGCGTGCGCTCGCTGATGTGCATGTGCGCGGCCCATTGCGCCTGCGTACGGTTGTCACCTGGGGCCGCCTGCAAGGCTTCGAGCACTCCCGACAATCCCGCGCTGCTGGCGTAGGGCAGATAGCCGTTGTGAACCGGAGCCTGATGCAACTGGTCAATCAGTACTTGCGCCAGGCGCTTGTCGGCAGCCAGGGTAGGAATTTTCACATCGCGCGTGGCGAAGTCCTTGAGGATTGCCTTGAGAATGTCGCTGATCGCCAGCGTGCAGGCTTGCGCGGGCAGTTCGAAGCACACTTGAGGCGCCAGGCACACGGCGCGATAGTTGATTGGCTGATGACTGTAGAAACTGTGCTCGGTGTGTGGTGGCACCCAGATCGCATAGTGCGGCGGCGACATGAAACGGCTGCCGCCGACTTCCATATGCAGCACCCCATGGGCCGAGTACTCCAGTGTGCCCCAAGGGTGACGGTGAGCCGCGGCATAGCGGTGCGCGTCGAAGTCGGCATAACGGAAGTACACCGGGGCCGGCAGTTCGCTGAAATCCAGCAGATCGATGTGTTTACGGCTCATGCTGTCCGGATTCAAGGGCAGACTGTCTGAATACAAGTATAGGCCTTGATCCAGACAGGCGGATAATCCCCCCTCATTATCGTTCTGGTTGTCCTCATGCAATACGCTTATCCCCTGCTGGCCATTTTCATCTGGGCCGGCAACACCGTAATCACCAAAATGTCGGCCGGGGCGATCTTCCCCGCCGAGATCGGTTTTTATCGCTGGCTGCTTGCCGGCCTGCTGTTCACCCCTTTCATGCTCAAGCCAGTGATGCAGCATTGGCCGCTCATCCGCCCGAACCTGGGCAAGATCTTTGTCCTCGGCGTGCTCGGCATGGCGGTGTATCAAAGCCTGGCGTACTTCGCCGCGAGCCTGACCTCGGCCACCAACATGGGCATCATCCTGTCGCTGATGCCGTTGATGTCACTGGCCATGGCAATCATCAGCCTCGGCCAGCGCCTGACCGCCGGGGCACTGGCCGGGGCACTGCTGTCATTCGCCGGGGTGCTGGTGGTGGTGTCGTCCGGGAGCCTGGCGACGCTGCTGGAGCATGGGGTCAACCTGGGGGATGGAATGATGTTGATCGCCACCCTCGCCTATGCGATCTACAGCACCCTGTTGAAAAAATGGCAACTGCGCCTGCCGCCCCTGGTGCTGCTCTACCTGCAGGTGCTGGTAGCGGTGGTGGTGCTGTTTCCGCTGTTCGTCGCCTCGCCGAAAACCGGCCTGACCCTGCACAATGTGCCCCTGGTGCTGTACGCCTGCCTGCTGGCCTCGATGGTTGCACCCCTGGCCTGGATGCAGGCCGTGGTGCGCCTGGGGCCAAGCCGGACCACGCAGTTTTTCAACCTGCTGCCGTTGATCACCGCGCTGATTGCCGCCGTGGTGCTGCACGAACAACTGGCGCTGTACCACTTGGTGGGTGGGGCGCTGACCCTGGGCGGGGTGATTGTGTGCGAACGCTGGACGCGGGTGCTGGGCCGCAGATGATCGGCGGTGGCTAGACGCCCGCCGCCTTCAACCGCTGCGCATGTTCGACAAACAGGCGCACCGGGTCCGCGCCCTTGCCCACCAGCCCGAGCGACTGGTTGACGATGTCGAAGTGATCCAGCGGGAAATCATCACCGATGACCATGCCCAGGTGGGAGCTGTAGCGCCCGACCATGCCGTCGCAGTGTCCGGCCTCGCGGACGAAGGTGCGGGCAAACAGACGGCAACTACGGTTGGTGCCGTCGATCAGGTTGCCGCCACGATCGGTGATACCCGGCTGCAGGGTGCCGGACCAGGAGTAATAACGCACACCATTGACCTCCTCAGGCCCGTGCCCCCCCCAATGCTGGGGCAGGCCCTGTGGATAACATTGGTTGAACCGTGCCACCCCTGCGCTGGTCAGCGAGTTGTGGGAGGCGTGCACGTCCACTGGCCATCGGCGCACGTGGTGGCCGGTCTCCAACCACCCCATCAGCCAGGCGACGCCTTGTAACAAGGCACTCAGCAACCGACCTTTGGCGCTCTCGGGCGGGTAGTGTTGGTGCAGGTAGTCCGCCAGCTCCGAGCCGTGGTTGGGACCGGCCACGGAGGTCACCGAGGCCACCAGGTCGGGGCGTTTGGCGGCGGCGTAACGGGCGGTCAACGAGCCTTGGCTATGACCGATCAGATTGACCTTGCTGGCGCCGGTTTCCCGCAGGATCGCCTCGACCTGCAGCAACAACTCTTCACCGCGCACCTCGTTGGAGTTGACCGGCGACACCTGCACCGCAATCACCTTGGCCCCGCCCCGGCGCAGCGCCGGGATGATCCCGTACCAGTACGGATACAGCACCAGGCGAACAAACCCGAGCATGCCCGGGACCAGCACCAAGGGGTAGCGAGTGGCAGTGTCTTGCGACATGGGCAAACATCCTTGTGATCGATGGGCAGGCCCGGGAGGGGATGCAAGACCTCGGCCATCAGTATCGGCCAGCCCGGATGACGCCTTCACGACCACTCTATGACATTCCCCCGCACCAGCTCCAACAACTGTTCTTCGGCCTCGGCCGCAGACCGGGCAAAGGTGCGTTCGGCAGACTCCTCGCCTTCGGCCGCGACGACCGTGACGTCATTGATCCCGATAAAACCCAGCACGGTTCGCAGCAATGGGTCGGCGTGGTTCAAGGCGACGAGATCGCCACCGGGGCCAAAACCGAACCCGCCGCGGCTGGTGACGATCAGCGGCTTGTTGCAGGGTTATCGACCCGACCCACTACTCAATTCCCGCGAGACTTTCATACTCATCAACGGTGCATCTTGAACAGAGATCAATAATCATCTCATCCTTGGTATCCGGGAGTGCCTTCAGTATATTCTCGCGAACCCGAGCCTTCTCATAACCCTTTTTATCCAATGAGTACTGCAACACGTCAACACTGATCTTATCCATCAATCCCCCCCCCACAAAACCCTGATTGAAAAAATCAACCTCAATCTCTTCAGAAGTTCTGAGATAGATCAGGACCGAGTGGATAACAAACTCCTCCCCCAGTAAACTTATCTGCAGCACAATAGTGGAAGACTGAGAAACATCCTCTGCCTCGCCCCCAATAGTCGATACGGCACATTTCCTAAGTATCGGCAAAATTCCCTGCGGAGCGGGAGATTGTTCAATACACGCCAGCATCCTCCCAAACTGCTGGGCCGGCCCCGACCCAAGAACATCAGATATCTTCTTGTAAACCAGCTCGCTTAATACGACAACCTCATCTTTTTCCGGCTCAACATCCACACTTCGGTAAATACTACGATTCCATTTCGAGTTCACCATAGCTTTGCTGTAATCTATCCCCCACCGCTCCACATCGACAAACTTTCCCTGCTTTGAACTTGCGTACAAACCGGAAAAAAGCAGTGTATTCAGTACATCAGTCTTCCACGACTGCGATAACTCAGCCGAAACAGACAACACATTGTCTGCGACCAGTAACAGCTCGTCACTTTTCATTTTGATTCTCCACACAGGCATGCCTGAACGCGGACTACTCACCGAGTAATCCGCTTGAAATCTTTACTTAATCAAGGTTTATCCCCAAGTTTGGCACCCTTGAAAAAGTCTGCACTATCCATGTCAAGAGCCTCGTATAAGTCATCCCTAATACGGTCATGAGTACGCATATTCAGCTCTATCATGGTGGCGACTTTCTTCATTTTTACCTCAGACATACTCCACTTCCAAAACCAGAAACCGCCCTCATCTGTACTGAGTTGACAATCCATCGCCAGAAAAGCGGTGATCGCTGTTCCCTTGGCAGATTGCAGACAGGGTACAATTCTAAAATCAGTTGATTTACCCTTTTTGCTGTTTCCATCAAACAGCGTAACCAGTTCGTCATCAGATTTTACTTTATCAAAAACGTCCCCCATCAACCCCAGCATCGCCTTCGCATTCTGCCCCGCGACCGCCTTGATAATATCCAGAACAATGGCGTCCATTGTCACGCTCTGTTTTTTCTCCACATGATCCACATACTTATTACTGGTCATCGTCCAACCACAGTACCTCATTGCCTTGGCGTACTTGTCATGCCAATCAATTGGGTTGTCCTTTATATTTGAGTTGGCAACAGCGTAACGCTCAGCAAAACAAATACTGTCCTGCGCTGCTTGTGCCGTTTCATCCGAAAGATTATCCGCAAACGCTAGCGTGGCCGCAGCGTCCTTGCCCATGAGCAGATCAGGTTGTTCAATATCTTCCTCCCCTGCAAAAGACCTGACATTTCCGGGACTATAAATCGTTGGCGCGATGACCGCACTTTGAAAAAAGACCCTGCTTTCCTCGATACCTGGCATTAAAATACTCATCTAAATTTCCTTACTCAAATGGTGATTTAAAGTTTAAATCCAGCCTCCCAGCTGACACTTTAAACTTAGTCCCTCCCCCGACATATTCCACTGAACTTACGTTACACAGCATTACCAAACAACATCATCACCCTTAAGCCGCCGCCAACGCCAAACCTCCAATCTGATAAACCTACAACCACACTTACGCCCCCTTCATATCGGACAAATAAAGAACACCTCACCAGAACTTTACTGCCGACAATAAAAGTTATTTAACCTATTGCTTAAGACGCTCGCCTTACCCTTTCACAGTTTTGGGCGCCTTGCCCGACTTCATTTGCTCCAACAAGGGCGCACACTGATTCGGTTCCCCACCGCTGGGCGCCACCAGTGCCAACAAACCGGCCGCCGGCCCTGCAATGACCCCCAGCGCTACCATCCCCGCACCGCGCAGCATCAACGGCACGCCCTTGACCCCGGCATCCGGCTTGATGAACTTGCCGCGCACGTACAGCGGTGAACGCAAGGAGATCAACCGCCAGCCCTTGGACTCGGGGGTAATGGTCAGGTCCAGTTGTTCGCTGGCCATGTTCGCCGTGCCGTCGATGTAGATGATCGCGTTCTCGGTGTCGAACACAAACAGGCGCGTGGTCGCCAAACCGCTCTTGATTCCGAAGTCGGCAGCCGCACAGTTGATCTTCACTTCCTTGTCGCCAAAGATTTTGCCGACCAGGTAGTTGCCCACGTTCAGCCCGGCCAACTCCATCAGCTCACGACTGATCGCGCCGTCGTTGATCAGCATCTTCAGATCGCCATTGGCGCTGCCCAGCAACGCCGCCACCGAGTTGCCCCGCCCGGCAATGTCGGCATCGCCATTGAGTTCGCCAAAGCTGGTTTTCATCGGTTCAAAGGTCGGGAACAGCTGCTTGAGCTTGAAGCCCCGCGCGCTCAGTTTGGCCCGACCTTCCAGTGGCGTGGTCTGGCCGTTGAGGCGAATCTGCGCGTCCAGCTTGCCACCCGCCACGCCAAAGCGCAGCGGCTGCAGGTTGAGCTGGCCGTCGTTGAGGATCAGGTGGGCATACAGGTCGTTGAACGGCAGTTTCTCGCTGTGGACGATGCGTTTGCCGGTGAATTCGACATCCGCGTCCATATCGCGCCAGCGTTCAGTGCGAAACTCCTCCACCGGCAGCACTTTGTCTGCCGGCTGCTTGCTGTCGCCGCCCCGGGCCTTTTGCTTGGCGTTGGAGTCGGCGCCGATCAAGGGTGCGAGGTCGGCGAATAACAACTGATTGGAGACCAATGCGCCACTGAGCTTGGGCCGTGGCTGACTGGCCACGTAGGCCAGGTTGCCATGAATGTCGCTGCCGCCAATGGTGCCGTTGAAGTCTGCATAGCGGAACGTCGCCCCCTCCTGCGCCCGCAGATTGGCGATCAGATGACCGTCGGTGGCATAGGGAGAGGTGTCCGGCAGGGTGATGCCGGTCAATGGGTAGAGGTTGCCCAGGCTGCTGCCCGCCAGTTTCAGGCGCAGGTCCAACGCGCCGAGGTTCAACGGATCGGTCAGGGTGCCGGCCAGCTCGACCCGGGTATCGGCAATCCGCACCTGGGCCTGCAGTGGAAAGGGCTTGGCGGCATCCTGCAAGGCCAGCAGGCCGCCGACCTTGCCCTGGCCCGAAAGCGCCTGGCCGTGGTACTGGCCTTTGACCTTCAGGGCGAACGCATAATCCTGCGGGACCGCGCCCTTGTCCTGGGCTTTTTTCGCAGTCTTGTCGCCGACGATATCGCTGAACGGAATCGGCTTGCCCAGTGGGTCAACCAGCAGGTCGAGGCGGGTCTTCAGGCTTTGGTCGTCGAGGGTCACGTGGCCCTTGTCGAAGCCGATCGCGCCGATATCCACCACCCAACTGGAGGGTTCGGCATTCGGGTCCTTGGGGTCGAAGGTGAAGGTCCAGTTGGCGCGCCCGTCAGCCAGGCGCTGCAACTGGGCATTGGGCTCGGTCAGGTCGATGCGCGGAATCACCACGCGCTGCGCCAGCAGGGCCAGCGGTGAAATTCGCAGCTCGACGCGTTTGAGGCTGACCATCTGCGGTTGCTTGGACCAGTCGGGGTTACCCAGGCTCAGGTCTTCGGCCACCACGTGCGGCCATGGCACCCAGGCGCGCCAGCCACCCTCGTCGAGCTCACGCTGCCACACCACCGACAGGTTGCCATTGATCGCAAAGGGCCGATGCAACTCCTCCGAGACCTTGGCATTGAGCGCCGGCTTGATCCGGTTCCAGTCGAAGAACACGATGACCAGCACCAACACGGCGATCAACAGCACGAGACTGGCAAAGATCCAGGCGAGAGTTTTACGGGTGCGCGTCATTGCACAAAGCTCCTGATGACTGCTCGGCGCCCGGACCGCGACGCTCGATAAAAATCCTAGGCCATAAATCGACCAGCTATGAAAACTACGACTGGCAAATGGCCCGCAGGTTTAACCCAAAACTCGATTCAGCGGTAAATTGCCGCTTTTTTCCTGACCCACTCGCCAGAATTCTGTTACCTGGCCCGCACTTTGACGGCGCACAAGCGGGTCGAAAATACCCAACTCAGTGCCGAAACGTTCCCCGCAAACCCCCGTTCTAGAGGCGTTCGGCAGAACAATCAATTCCGTTGATTATTACCATTGTCTTTATGAACTTTTATATCAATTTATCGAGAGTAGCATTGCCTCCGTACCCACTTTATCGCCCCCACACGGAGCAACTGACCATGAAACGCCAATTACTGCTGAGCCTGACCCTTTCCCTCCTCGCCGCTAACGCTTTTGCCTTGCCAGCGGCCGAACAAGCAACACCACAAGCCAAAGCCGAGCATTCGGTGTTCAGCCAGACCGTTGCCGAAGGCGGTTCCGATCGTCTGCTGGAACGCAACAAAATCGCCGCCGATGGCTACGACCGCACTCCACAAGGCCAGACCGTTGCCGAAGGCGGCCGTGATCGCCTGGAAGAAAAAGGCCTGGTTGAAGATGGCTACGACCGTACCCCACAAGGCCAGGTAGTTGCCGAAGGTGGTGGTGACCGTGTCATCGAACGCAACAGCGCAGTGAGCTGAGCCCATGGTGGTCCTGAAAAAAGCCCGATTCCCTGGAGTCGGGCTTTGACTTTGCGTCAACCGCAACGCCCCGCCACAACCCTCGCAGTCACCTGCCACTGAAGTTCGACGCCAGCAAAGCCGATTTGCTAGAGTGCGCCGCTGTCCCTGATTAGAAGTCAGCCGCCTGATGCTGCCCCGCGCCGAACAGAAACAACAGACCCGCAACGCCTTGATGGACGCTGCCCGCCACCTCATGGAGTGCGGCCGAGGATTCGGCAGCCTGAGCCTGCGCGAAGTGGCGAAAACCGCTGGCATCGTCCCCACCGGCTTCTATCGGCACTTTGCCGATATGGACCAACTGGGCCTGGTGCTGGTCAGCGAAGTCGGCCAGACCTTCCGCGAGACCATTCGCCTGGTGCGCCACAACGAGTTCGTCATGGGCGGGATCATCGATGCCTCGGTGCGCATCTTCCTCGACGTGGTGGCCGCCAACCGTTCGCAATTCCTGTTCCTGGCCCGCGAGCAGTACGGTGGCTCCCTGCCAGTGCGCCTGGCCATCGGCCAATTGCGCGAGAACATCAGTGCCGACCTGGCGGCGGACCTGGCATTGATGCCCAAGCTGCAACACCTGGACCTGGCCGGCCTGTCGGTGATGGCGGACCTGATCGTCAAGAGCGTATTCGCCACCCTGCCCGACATTATCGATCCACCCGTCGAAGCGCTGCCCGAGCATCTGACCCCGCAGGCGAAGATCACCCAACAACTGCGCTTCATCTTTATCGGTCTCAAGCATTGGCAGGGGTTGGGCAGTACCGAGTAAGCCCTCGGCCCCGTCGCCTGGTCGCGCGACAAAAAGGTGCGCCAGCCCTCCGTCGCGCACCAAACCACGCCACAACACCGACCCTTGCCCCGCAGCACTTTCTAGCGTTCGCGGGCTAGCCGAGGAAATTTCCTGCAACCATTCCTGTTGGCAAGCCCCTTGCTCTAAACCCTGCATTGTCCTTTGCCGGAAGCTTGCCATGCTGGTGATTCATCGCAGAATCGACCCTCAACCCCTCTGGGCCGCCGAGTTGCACCTGAACTTCGAGGCCCGCAGCAAAAGCCGCCTGCGCTGTTTCAGTGCTGCGGGGGAAGATGTCGGCTTGTTTCTGGAGCGCGGCCAGCCACCGCTGTTCGACGGTGAATGCCTGGAGGCCGAGGACGGTCGCATCGTGCGTGTCTGCGCCCGCCCTGAACAGCTGCTGCACGTCACCTGCACCAACGCCTTCGAACTGACCCGCGCGGCCTATCACCTGGGCAATCGCCACGTTGCCCTGCAAGTGGGGGATGGTTGGCTGCGCCTGCTCGACGACTATGTGCTCAAGGCCATGCTCGAACAACTGGGCGCCCGGGCCATCAAACTCGAGGCGCCGTTCCAGCCGGAACACGGTGCCTACGGTGGCGGCCATCACCACTCACGCCACGGCGACGAAGACTTCAACTACGCCCCCAAACTGCATCAGTTCGGCATACGCCTGTGAATCCCGCCTGGGCGCTGCTCCGCCTGGCCAGTCCACAACTGCCGATTGGCGGCTACAGCTATTCCCAGGGCCTGGAAATGGCCGTGGACAACGGCCGCGTCAGTGACCCGTCGACCGCCAGGCGCTGGATCAGCGACCAGTTGCTGCTCAACCTCGCACGCTTTGAAGCGCCCTTGCTGCTCGCCCACTGCCACGCTGCCGCCAGCGAAGACTGGCCGCAGTTGTGGCGCCTCTGTGAGCAACACCGCGCCAGTCGGGAAACCCGCGAGCTGCATCAGGAAAGCCGGCAGATGGGCTACTCCCTGCAACAACTGCTCAGCGGCTTGCCGGAGCTGGACCCGCCTGCCCGGGCATTTCTCGAGCGCTGCCCCGAACCCCATCTGGCCCTGGGCTGGGCGCTGGCCGCCCGCGCCTGGCACATCAGCCCGCAGGACGCCCTGGCCGCCTGGCTGTGGAGCTGGCTGGAAAACCAACTGGCGGTGCTGATGAAAACCCTGCCGCTGGGCCAGCAAGCGGCGCAGCGCCTGACCAGCGAATTGCTGCCGCTGCTGCAACAGGCACAGCAGGACGCCAGCCGCATCAACCCCGAACACCTCGGCAGCGCCGCGTTCGGTCTATCCCTGGCGTGCATGGCCCATGAGCGCCAGTACAGCCGCCTGTTCCGCTCCTAGAGCCGGTCTTTTTTGGAGAATCACATGAATACACAACCTCTGCGTGTCGGTATCGGCGGCCCGGTCGGCTCCGGCAAAACCGCCCTGACCCTGGCCCTATGCCTGGCGCTGCGTGAGCGCTACAACCTGGCGGTGGTGACCAACGACATCTATACCCGCGAAGACGCCGACTTCCTGGTGCGCAACCAAGCGCTGGCACCGGAGCGGATCATTGGCGTGGAGACCGGTGGCTGCCCGCACACGGCGATTCGCGAAGACGCCTCGATCAACCTGGAGGCGGTGGATCAACTGAACCGGCGCTTTCCGGGACTGGACCTGATCCTGGTGGAGTCCGGCGGCGACAACCTGTCGGCGACGTTCAGCCCCGAACTGTCCGACCTGACAATCTATGTGATCGACGTCTCGGCGGGCGACAAGCTGCCGCGCAAGGGCGGGCCGGGGATCTGCAAGTCCGACCTGCTGGTGATCAACAAGATCGACCTGGCCCCGCTGGTGGGCGCCTCCTTGAGCCTGATGGACAGCGATACCCAGCGCATGCGCAACGGTAAACCCTTTGTCTTCAGCAATCAGAAAACCGGCCAGGGCCTGGAACAGATCATCGCCTTCATTGAACGCCAGGGCCTGTTGACCGCGGCCTGACAGTTATCCACAAGACACTCGCAAGGGAAGCTTATCCATGACACTCAAACACCTACTTGCCGCCGCGGCCCTGCTGCTCACCCCGGCTCTGGCCTTCGCTCACCCGGGCCATGGCGACAATGGCTTACTGGCCGGCATCAGCCACCCCATCGGCGGCCTCGATCACCTGCTGGCGATGCTCGCCGTCGGTTTGTGGGCTGCGCAACAACAAGGTGCCGCACGCTGGGCACTGCCCTGCACGTTCGTTGGCGCCATGCTGTTCGGCGGGGTGCTGGGGTTCGAGGGCTTGAGCCTGCCGGCCCTGGAGAGCGGGATTGCGGCCTCGGTGCTGGCACTGGGCCTGGCGGTGGCGCTGGCGGTGCGGCCAGCCCTGAGCCTGGCCGTCGGCGCCACCGCCCTGTTTGCCTTGTTCCACGGCGTGGCCCACGGCCTGGAGCTACCCGAGATGTCCAGCCCCTGGACCTACGCCGGCGGCTTCGTGATTGCCACCGCCGCCCTGCATGCTGCCGGGTACGCCCTGGTGCGCGTGTTGCCACACGCCGCCGCGCCGCTGGTACGCCTGGCCGGTGCAGCATCGGCAGCGACCGGAGTCTGGCTGCTCGCTGGCTGATTGGGGGCAGGTGCGAGCTTCAAGCTTGAAGCTTGCCTCCCTCAGGCCTGCTACCATGTTGCGCAAACACTCCTGCCGTGACGACGCCAGCCAATGCCCCATGCTCCCCGCTCTGCCTCCCAGCCTGAACTGACCGCTCTGTTTGCCACCGTGCAGCAGCATTTTCGCGGCGTGATCGTGCCACTCTGGCAGGGTCCGGGCTGGAACGCGCAGATGGCATTGCCCTACGAAGCACTGGATGCCCGGCACCAGCCATTGCCGCCCCAGCGCTACCGGGCCATGGCCTGCGCGCGCCAGCTGTACCTGTTCGCCAGCCTGATCGGTGAAGTACCGGCGACCAAGGAGCGGGCAGCAGCGCTGTTTCGTTCATTGCAACAGCACTTTCATGATGCCGAGCATGGCGGCTGGTTCTACAGCATCGACCCCCAGGGCGCGCCGCTGGACCAGCGCAAGGACCTCTACACCCACGCTTTCATCCTCTTCGCCTGCGCCCATTACTGGGCCAAGGTGCGTGAGCCGCTGGTGGAGTCAGTGCTCAATGCCGCCCTGCAAGTGCTTGCCCAGCACTTCGCCAGTGGCAACGGCCTGTACGAAGCGAGCCTGGACCGCGACTGGTCGTCACTCGGCGCAGGCCCCCTGCAAAACCCGCTGATGCACCTGGCCGAAGCCTTCCTGGCCACCCTGGCGGTGCGCGAGGACCTGGCAGTCGAGGCGGCACTCAAGGCGTTGTGTGCCGCCATGCAGCAGCACTTCATCGACCCGCAGCACGGAGTGATGATGGAGAAACCGCTGGGGGCTGTGGATAACTGGTTTGAACCGGGGCATCAGTTCGAATGGTTTTTCCTGCTGGACACCTCGCCGACCCTGCGCGGCTCGGCGCTGCATGCCTCGCTGGACCGCGCCTTCACCTTCACCGAACAACGGGGGGTGGACCCGCAGACTGGGGCCGTCGTCGCCATGCTCGAACGGGTGGCAGGCGAACAGCCGCGCGACGCCACCCAGCGCATCTGGGCCCAGGCCGAATACCTGCGCGCCCTGACCTTGCGCCCAGCCAGCCAGGCGGCGCTGCTGCGCCAGTTGCAGGCTTTGCATCAGCGTTTCCTGCACGCCGGCGGCTGGTACGAATGCCTGGACGCCAGCGGCATGGTCAGCCGCCAGGATATGCCGTCGACCACGCCCTACCACCTGGCGACCTGTTATCGCGGGTTGACTGAGTACCTGGGTTGAGCTGAAGGCCCCCCTGTCGCGGGCGCCTCTGTCTTACCCCTTGGCGTTGCGATCAATCGCAAAGCCACCCCAGGTCTGGCTCACGGGCATCAGTTCCAGGCGGTTGATGTTGATGTGCGCCGGCGCGTTGAGCACCCAGAAGATGGTGTCGGCAATGTCTTGCGGCTGGATCGGCTCAGCCCCGGCATAGGTCGCGTCGTAGCGCGCCTGGTCGCCGGCAAAGCGCACCAGCGAGAACTCGCTTTCACACAGGCCCGGCTCGATGTTGCTGACCCGCACGCCAGTGCCCTGCAGGTCGCACCGCAGGTTCAACGAGAACTGTTTGACGAAGGCCTTGCTCGCGCCATACACGTGGCTGCCCGGGTACGGGTAGTTGCCGGCGATGGAGCCCAGGTTGATGATCCCGGCGCCGCGACCGTGGGCGATCAGGCGGGGCAACAACAGGCGGGTGCTGTACATCAGGCCCTTGATGTTGGTGTCGACCATGGTGTCCCAATCGTCGAGGTCGCACTTGGGTGCCGGGTCCACGCCCAGGGCCAGGCCGGCGTTGTTGATCAGCCCGCGCAGCGTGGCAAAGGACGGCGGCAGGTTGGCAATGGCCGCTTCCATCGCCTGGCGATCCCGGACATCGAGCACCAGGCCATGGACCTCGGTCTGCTTCGACAATTCGGCGCACAGGGCATTCAGACGCTCTTCACGACGCCCCGTCAGCACCAGTTTCCAGCCAGCCTCGGCAAAACGACGGGCGCAGGCTTCACCAAAACCGGATGTGGCGCCGGTAATAAACAGGGTGTTGGACATCGTGCTCTCCTGAATTGGGCTGATCCACAGCCTTGAAATGGATAAACAAACGGCAGCATGCCCGGCCACGTTCCGAGGGGCAACCTCGGGTTTTCTGGACAAAAAACCACCAACTTACCCGAGCCCTTATGGACCGTGGCCCGCAGCCAACTGCACGCACCTTATCCACAGCCCCGTCCACAATCTTTGGGGGCAAGTACAAAAGTCTCCGCACCGCTATCCACAAGGCTTTGCGGGCAGATTGAAAAGTTTTTTGCTTGACCCAGGCCGCCCCACGTGTCGCTCTTACGGGTTGAACGCGACCGGACGGTCAAATCGGCGATGGCTCCAAGCCAGCAAATTCGCTGCTTTGCCAAGTCTTTCCAGAGTTTAACCACAGACTTATCCACAGGCTGCCAGGGTGATTTTCCCTTGCGCGCGGCGACCAATAAAAAGGTTGACAATCCAGGCTCAGGCTCAGGCAAAAGGCGCTGTACAAAAATCAACCACAAGCTTGCAAGCCACGTAAACAAAGGCCTGCAGCGAGTTGCACCCACGTTACCCACAGCCAGCTCCACAGCAAACGGGGACAAGTCAAAACTGTGGAAAAACAGCTATTTGCAGCGTCTTTATGTCGCGCTTTGACAGCTACTGAATATTGTTTTCCACATTTTCCGATGCGCCGTTCCGATGCGCCGCAAAAATCCACGATCAAGCCTCCATAACCGCAAAAAAAACGCCCTGGGGCCGGGGCCGTCAGGGCGTTGGTTTGCCGCTTGCCGGCCTAGTGACCGCCAAGGTAAGCGTTGCGCACCTCCTCGTTCACCAGCAGCTCCTTGCCGGTACCGGTCAGGCGGATCTGCCCGTTGACCATCACATAGGCCCGATCCGACAGGCGCAGGGCATGGTTGGCGTTCTGCTCGACCAGGAAGATGGTCATGCCGGTGCTCGCCAGCTCCCGCAACGTGGCGAAGATCTGTTTCACCACGATCGGCGCCAACCCCAGGCTCGGCTCATCGAGCAACAGCAGCTTGGGTCGGCTCATCAAGGCACGCGCAATGGCGAGCATCTGCTGCTCGCCACCGGACATGGTCATGGCCCGCTGGGTCCGCCGTTCCTTGAGTCGCGGGAACAGCTCGAACATGCGCTGCATGTCTTCGCTGGCGTACTTGTCGCCGATGGGAATGGTGCCCATCAGCAGGTTTTCCTCGACGGTCATGTCGGGGAATACCCGCCGCCCTTCCGGCGACTGCGCGATGCCGTTGGAGGCGATGTAGTGGGACGACTTGTGGGTGATATCCACCCCCTGGTAGATGATCTGCCCGTCAGCCGCCCGGGGCTGGCCGAAGATCGACATCAGCAGGGTCGATTTACCGGCACCGTTGGAGCCGATCAGGCTGACGGTTTCGCCCTCGTTGATGTGCAGCGAGACTTTTTTCAGGGCCTGGATCGGCCCGTAGAACACGTCCAGCTCCTTGAGTTCGAGAATCGGTTGGCTCATACCAGCTCCTCTTCATCGGCACCCAGGTAGGCGGCGATCACTTTCGGGTCGTTGCGAATGGCTTCGGGTCCGCCCTCGGCAATCACGTTGCCGTGGTCCAGCACCACGATGTGGTCGGAAATGCTCATTACCATGCCCATGTCGTGTTCAATCAGCACCACGGTCAGA